>Ga0209437_100092_pt1 | contig 240044 bp, 203 predicted proteins | sample AraplaL_Cvi_mTSA_FD_184266 | JGI IMG/M metagenome (GOLD analysis project Ga0209437, IMG submission 184266) | Arabidopsis root microbial communities from the University of North Carolina, USA - plate scrape CL_Cvi_mTSA (SPAdes) (version 2) | ecosystem: Host-associated > Plants > Roots >...
TGATATCAATCCTGCGAGTGCCCACACAGATTGTCTGATAAATTGTTAAAGAGCAGTGCGAACAGTGCGTTAGCGTCCTGTCGCGAGGTGGCGTATATTACGCTTTCCTCCTGCAGAGTCAACCTCTATTTCAGAAGTTTTTCTCCGGCGGCGCAGTCCCCTGTGCCTCTCAACCCGCTTCCCGTTGCCGGTGTTCCGTGTCGATGGAGGCGCATTATAGGGAGTTTCCTCAGGCTGACAAGTGTTTCTTCGAATTAATTTACTGAGCGCCTCTTTTTTAAACGAACGGCTTAAAAAGAGACGTTTCATGGCCGAATAACGCACAAAAGTGGCAACGAAACGTTGTAAAGAGACCTGCCGTTGCCGATTGCGGGTGCTATTATTTTGCTTCTTCTCGCAGGATAACCCCAGGAAGGACACTCAATGATAAAATCCGCGCGCAGCATGGCTGGTTTGCCATGGATAGCTGCTATGGCCTTTTTCATGCAGTCACTCGACGCCACCATACTGAACACTGCCCTGCCCGCTATCGCCACCAGCCTCGACCGTTCTCCCCTTGCCATGCAATCCGCCGTCATCAGTTACACCCTGACTGTCGCTATGCTGATTCCGGTCAGCGGCTGGCTCGCCGATCGCTTCGGCACGCGCAAAGTGTTTATTGTGGCGGTATCGCTGTTCACCCTTGGCTCACTGGCTTGTGCACTCTCACCGACGCTTTCGGTGCTGGTCATGTCGCGCATCGTACAGGGCGTCGGTGGCGCAATGATGATGCCGGTCGCGCGACTGGCACTGTTACGTGCCTATCCACGCAGTGAACTGCTGCCGGTACTCAACTTTGTGACCATGCCAGGTTTAGTCGGGCCGATACTGGGCCCGATGCTGGGTGGCGTACTCGTCACTTACGCCACCTGGCACTGGATCTTCCTGATTAATATCCCGATTGGCATTCTCGGCATTATCTACGCACGCAAATATATGCCGGACTTCACCACACCTAAGCGCCGCTTCGACTTTTTCGGCTTCATATTATTCGGGGCTGGACTCGTGATGATCTCGATTGGGATTGAGCTGTTCGGTGAGCGGATTGTTTCTGCCTGGCTGGCCGGCGGGATATTACTCAGCGGGATCGTGCTTTTACTCCTCTATATAGTGCATGCCCGAAATCACCCTTCACCGCTGATCAACCTGCCGATGTTTAAAACCCGGACCTTCTCAGTCGGCATCGTCGGCAACATTGCCTCTCGTCTCGGCACCGGCTGTGTGCCCTTTCTGATGCCGCTTATGTTACAGGTTGGATTTGGCTTTTCCGCGATCATTGCAGGCTGCATGATGGCGCCAACCGCCCTGGGTTCGATTCTGGCGAAGTCGACGGTGACACAACTCCTGCGCTGGCTGGGCTACCGCCGTCTGCTGGTCGGCATTACCGCCATTATTGGCATCCTGATCGCCAGCTTCTCCCTGCAGTCACCCGCTGAAAGTATCTTCGTACTATTGCTTCCACTGTTTATTCTCGGCATGGCGATGTCTACGCAATTCACCGCCATGAACACCATTACGCTGGCCGACCTGAATGATGATAACGCCAGCGGCGGAAATAGCGTGCTGGCAGTAACGCAGCAATTAGCGATCAGTTTTGGTGTGGCCGTCAGCGCTGCGGTGCTGCGCTTTTATCAGGAGTTTGAAACCAGCACCATTTCACAGTTCCATGCCACGTTTCTGACTATGGGTATCGTTACCGTACTTTCGGCGCTGACCTTTATGCTGCTGAAAAACGGGGATGGACGTAATCTGATCAGCAATCGTGACAAGAAGAAAAAGCGCTAAACCGACCCCCGCACCACCAGTTCCGGCGTCAGCACCAGCGTTTGCTGACTGGCGTCGGGATCGCTGAGACGATGAATTAAGGTGTCTATCGCCAGTTCACCCAGCGCATCTTTCGGCTGATGGATGGTACTCAGTGGTGGAGTGAGATAACGCGCCAGTTCAATATCGTCATATCCCATCACCGCCATCTGCTGCGGAATCCCCATCCCGGCCTGATAGAGCGCGTGATAAACGCCGACCGCCATTGCATCGTTACTGGTGAAGACGGCTTCTGGCGGCGTTTCCAGCGCCAGCAGTTCGACCATCCCGTTGTAGCCCCCCTGAAATTCAAAATCACCATTCACCACATAGCCGGGCAGAATCTCCAGGCCACTCTTTGTCATGGCGTTGCGATAACCTTCCAGGCGCATACGCGCAGGGGTTTTATCCTGTGGACCGGCGATACAGGCTATACGGGTATAACCGCAGTCGATGAGATGCTGAGTAGCCAGTTCGCCGCCCAGCAGCGCGTTATCCTGAATAATGTCACCGCGGCCTTCAAAGGGTGCCCAGTCCATCATCACCGTAGGTATAGAAGGATAACGGTTCAGAATATCTGCCGAAGGCAGGTGACTTTCAGTGCACATCATCAGCAAACCATCGACACGCTTCTGCATCAACGTTTCCAGGCTGCGATTCATTCGCTCCTCGTCACCCGCCGTGTTACAGAGAATCAGGCTATAGCCACGCTGATAGCAGCTCTCCTCCACACCGCGCACCACTTCGGCATAAAAGGGGTTACTACTGGTGGTCAGCAGCATACCGATGGTGTGGGTCTGATTAATTTTCAGACTGCGTGCCAGCGCAGAAGGGGCATAGTTGAGATGACGTATCGCCTGCTCAACTTTTTCGCGCACGCCATCACTGACAAAGCGATTGTTATTGATCACGTGCGAGACAGTTGAGGTAGAGACGCCCGCCAGGCGAGCAACATCTTTCATGGTGCTCAAATGCTTAGCCCTGCTGCTGCAAAAAATCATCGATCTCCGTGCGCCACGGCACGGAGGGCTGTGCACCCGGTCGCGTAACGGCAATAGCGGCGGCGGCATGGGCAAATCGCACCGCGTCGTACATTGGCTTCTGCTCCAGTCGCGCGGTAATAAAGGCACCGTTAAAGGTGTCACCCGCCGCGATGGTGTCGATAGCTTTAACACTGAAGCCTGCAATACGCTGACCTTCTCCCCGCTCGCTCAGCCAGACGCCGCGGCGACCAAGCGTAATCAGTACCGTGCCGATGCCTTTGGCATGCAGCACTTCCGCAGCGCGTGCCGCATCTTCATCGCTGTTGACTGCAATGCCGGTCAGGCTCTCGGCTTCGGTCTCATTCGGCGTAATAATATCGACTAATGCCAGCAGTTCATCTGAAAGAGAGGTAGCGGGAGCCGGATTGAGGATAACCTGCGTATGATGCTGCCGGGCAAGCGTCGCAGCGGCCAGTACGCTTTCCAGTGGTGATTCCAGCTGCATTAATAGTGCATCAGCATCGGCGATGACATGCTGATGACGCGCCACACAATCGGGTGTTAACGCCGCATTTGCACCAGAGTAAATGCCAATGTTGTTCTCACCGTCACCGTTGACGAAAATCATTGCCACACCGGTCGACTCGCCCTCGACCACCTCGACTGGCGTGGTATCAATATTGTCCTGCGTAAGCTGATCACGAATACGTTTACCCATGTCGTCAGCGCCCACACAGGCGATAAATGCGATATCGGCACCGGCACGACCAGCGGCTACCGCCTGATTTGCACCTTTACCGCCAAACGCAATCTGATAATTCTGCCCGATCACCGTTTCACCGGGACGAGGAAAATGCGCCAGATTAAGGATGTGGTCAGCGTTGATGCTGCCAAGAACGGCCAGTTTTGCGTTTTTGCTCATTAGGGGAGTCCGGAATAAGTGCGCCACCGGGAGGGTGGCGCGGTGCCCTGCATTTCTTTGAGTTATTGAGTGACCAGCTTCAGGTCGACCGGATTGACCGCCTGCACTTTTTCACCCTTCAGCACTTTATCAGCGGTATCCACGCCGATCATGCCAATTTTTTCTGGCATCTGTGCCACAGTCGCAGACAGTTTGCCAGCTTCTACGGCTTTAACGCCATCAGCCGTGCCGTCAAAACCCACCACGATCACACCCGTTTTTCCGGCGGTCTGCAGTGCACGCAGTGCACCCAGTGCCATTTCGTCGTTCTGCGCGAATACCGCCTGAACATCCGGGTGTGCCTGCAGCAGGTTCTGCATCACGTTCAGACCTTTAGTACGGTCAAAGTCAGCAGGCTGGCTGGCGAGGATCTGGAATTTATGCGCATCAGCGGCCTGTTTGAAGCCTTCGCCACGTTCACGGGCAGCAGATGTGCCGGCAATGCCCTGCAGTTCGATAATTTTGGCGTTTTCGCCCACTTTTTTGGCGATGAAGTCACCGGCCATTTTGCCGCCGAAGCGGTTGTCAGAAGCGACATGGCTGACAACGGTGCCCTGAGCTGCAACACGATCCAGGGTGATAACCGGAATCTTCGCCTGGTTAGCCATCTTCACGGCGTTACCCACGGCATCAGAGTCGGTCGGGTTGATCAGCAGCAGCTTCGTGCCGCGAACGGTCAGATCCTGCACGTTCGCCAGCTCTTTCGCCGGGTTATTCTGTGAATCCAGCACCACCAGGTTGTAGCCCAGTTTATCGGCTTCTTTCTGTGCACCCTCTTTCAGCGAAACAAAGAACGGGTTGTTCAGGGTTGAGACCACCAGCGCGATGGTATCTTTTGCCATGGCGCTGGTACTGAGTGTGGCGCCGAGGATCATGGCCAGTGCGGTTAACTTTTTCATCTTGTTATCCTGTGTAAGGTCAGAGTTATTTACTGCTTTTATTATCCACCAGCACCGCCAGCAGGATGACTACCGCTTTAACGATCATCTGGTAGTAGGAAGAGACGCCCATCAGGTTCAGGCCGTTGTTCAGGAAGCCGAGAATCAGCGCGCCAATCAGGGTGCCGAAAATACGGCCTTTACCGCCGGCCAGGCTGGTTCCGCCCAGCACGACCGCAGCAATTGCATCCAGTTCATAGCCGGTGCCCGCTGTCGGCTGTGCTGAAGAGAGGCGCGCCACTTCAATGGTGCCCGCCAGCGCAGCCAGCATGCCACTCAGTGAATAGACGATAATTTTGACGCGATTCACATTGATGCCAGAGAGGCGCGTTGCCGCTTCATTACCACCCAGTGCATAGATATAGCGACCCAGGCGGGTGTGTTGCAGCATGTACCATGCGGCAATAAAGACCAGCGCCATCAGCCAGACCGGCGCAGGGATACCCAGTGGGCGACCAATACCAAACCAGCCCAGCAGATCGGCATTGGCACTGAAGCCGGTGTTAATCGGGCTGCCGTCGGTGTAGACCATGGTCACACCGCGCAGCAATAACATCATGACCAGCGTGGCGATAAAGGCCTGTACCTTGCCGCGTGCCACAATGGTGCCGGTCAGGCCACCGATTGCCGCGCCCAGTGCCAGCGAAGCCGCCACCGCGACCAGCGCATTGACTTCCATGCCCACCAGCGATGCACCCACTGCGCCCGTCAGGGCCAGCAAAGAACCCACAGAGAGGTCAATGCCTGAGGTCAGGATCACCAGCGTCATCCCGACGGCCATAATGGCGTTAACCGAGGTCTGCTGCAGAATGTTGAACAGGTTCGCCACGGTAAAGAAGTTCGGACTCTGGCTGGCCACCACGGCGATCAGCACCATCAGCGCAATCAGTGACTTCTGTTCCAGCAGCCAGCTTTTGCTAAACCAGCGACGGCTGGCCGGTAAAGTTTGGGTCGTCATACCACTAAATCCTCGCTGTGTTGCTTGCCTACGGCGGCTGCCATCAGGCTTTCCTGAGTGGCCTCTTCTCGGGTAAATTCGCCGCTGATACGGCCTTCATGCATCACCAGAATCCGATCGCTCATGCCCAGCACTTCCGGCATTTCCGAGGAGACCAGGATGATGCTCAGCCCTTCGGCTTTAAACTGGTTAATCAGTTGGTAGATCTCTTTCTTCGCACCGACATCCACACCGCGTGTCGGTTCATCCAGAATCAGCACGTTGGGCCGGGTCATCAGACCGCGGGCAATCGCCACTTTCTGCTGGTTGCCGCCCGAAAGCAGGCCAATCGGCTGCTCCATAGACGGCGTTTTAACATTGAACAAACGGATAAAATCGCCCACCGCCAGCTGCTCTGCTGCATGTTTCAGCGTGCCGCTGCCGTGACTGAAATAGCGCAAGGCCGTCAGAGACATGTTCTCTTTTACTGACATGCCCAACACCAGGCCATCACGCTTACGATCTTCGGAGATATAGACGATGCCATTCGCCAGTCCATCCTGCGGAGAACGCGTCACGACTTCCCGGCCATTGAGCCACAGATTGCCTTCGCGACGCGGCAATGCGCCGTACAGCACCTTCATCAGTTCGGTACGCCCCGCACCCATCAGGCCGGAAACGCCGAGGATTTCACCTTTGCGCAGGCTGAAGCTGACGTTCTCTACACCTGGTCCGCTCACGTTCTTCACTTTCAGTCGCACATCGCCTGGCGCCTGATCGATATGAGGATATTGATCTTCCAGCTTACGTCCGACCATCATCTCGATGAGGCTCTCTTCGGTCAGCTCGCTGACCGGACGTTCAGCAATAAACTGGCCGTCGCGGAACACCGTGACGTCATCGCAGATCTCAAAGATCTCTTTCATGCGATGCGAGATATAGACGATGCCGCAGCCCTGCGCTTTCAGTTCGTTGATCACGCGGAATAGAGACAGCGTCTCGGTATCGGTCAGCGCATCGGTCGGTTCATCCATAATGATGACCTGTGATTCGAAGCTCAGGACTTTGGCGATTTCGACCATTTGCTGATCGCCAATCGACAGATCCCCGACCAGCTTGTGGCTGTTGAAGCGCAGATTAAGACGTTTAAGCAGCGCATCCGCTTCGGCATACATACGCGGCCACTGAATACGGCCAAAACGACCTACATATTCGCGACCGAGAAAGATATTCTCCGCCACGGTTAACTGAGGGATCAGGTTCAGTTCCTGATGGATGATGCCAATGCCCGCTTCCTGAGACGCTTTCGGTCCACTGAAACGGGTCTCTTTGCCGAGCCAGCGCAGCGTACCGGCATCATATTGATAGATCCCGGTCAGCACTTTCATCATGGTGGACTTGCCTGCGCCATTCTCGCCCACCAGCGCCATCACGCGTCCTGCCCGAACATTCAGCGATGCACCCTTGAGGGCTTTCACACCCGGAAAGGATTTTTCAATGCCGTCGAGTTGCAGTAAAGGTTGCATAGCGGCCTCAGAAGGTCACACCGGCGCTGAGGATGACATTCGCAAACGGAGAACACTCTCCGCTGCGAATGACCGCCTGACTACGCTGCGTTTGTTGTTTGAATTGTTCATGACTGGTGTAGCTGATGGTGATGATATTCCCCTGGTGCTGTTGCAAGGCTTCGAGCACAGCGACAAGCGCACTATGAAGTTGCGGATTATGCTGCTTAATCTCTTCCGCGATCAGGGCGCTCTCTACCTGCATCTCCAGTGCGACAGCATTCACCACCTGCATAAAATCGGGCGTACCCGGCGTGAGCGCTAAGTCGATACGCTGCGGTCCTGCCGGAATCGGCAAGCCTGCATCGGCAATCGTCAGCGTATCCGTGTGTCCCAGGCGGGCAATCACATGAGAGAGTTCAGCGTTTAACAAGCGACCTTTTTTCATCTTTTCACTCCACAGCGAAACGTTTCGCTGATGGGAGTGTATGAAAAGGCGCCATCAACTCAACGGGCAAAGAAGAAATCTGTGATCGCCATCGAAACGTTTCGCTCACGCGAGGGGAAATTTGCATTAAGGCGGGAAACGGGCAGAAAAAAGGGCCGCAAATGCGACCCTGAAGCAAAAGATTAAGGCAGCTTTTTAACCTGCTTAACGTCCATCTCAATGCTGTTGAAATCTTTATCCAGTTCGCCCGTGAGCTCTACGTTATCTTTGGGCGTGATTGTCTGGCCGTTCCAGTGCTTGTGGTCGATTTCGACTTTCATGGTGCCGGTCTGGTCGCGGAACAGATAATCTTCTTTGCCGGTCTGTTTCTCCAGTTTGCCGCGCACGGTGATCCAGCTGTCATCTTTCATTTCTTCAGCCTGCTTCACGGTCACCACACTGGTGTGGTCTGCACTAAAGCCACCCTGTCCGGCTGCTGACTGTGTCTGCGTGGCTGGCGCGCTGGGATCAACAAATCCGCCCTGCTGCGCAGCGAAAACCGGGGCGGAAGCCAGCATAACGACGGCCAGAATTGCAGCATGCTTTTTCATGGTGTACCTCTTTTCAGTGGTGTTTTCGGTTTGAATACGCCCAGTTGACCACAGAGTTCTTAACAGCTTCTTAAGCGTTAAAAATAAGCGATTTTCGCCGAAATCAGCTGTACACCAGGGAAGTTGCTTCGTATAAAGCGCTATCGGAACAGGGAGACGTGATGCGTATTTTACTGATTGAAGACGATCGCTTAATTGGCGACGGTATCAAAGCGGGGCTAAGTAAGCTGGGCTTTAGCGTTGACTGGTTTATGTCTGGTGAGTCCGGCTTTAACGCGCTGGAGGCCGCACCCTGGGATGCGGTGATTCTGGATCTTTCACTGCCCGAGCGGGATGGACTCGATATCCTGCGGGAGTGGCGACAGCAGGGCAACGATGTGCCGGTACTGATACTGACCGCCCGCGATGCGCTCGATCAGCGGGTCAAAGGCCTGCAGCTGGGCGCTGATGACTATCTATGCAAGCCTTTTGCCTTAACCGAAGTGGCCGCTCGCTTACAGGCGCTGATCCGCCGCCGTCACGGCCAGCTGCAGCCCGAACTCCGTCACGGTAACGTGGTGCTGATCCCCGGCAGCCACAGTGTGATGCGCGAGGGTGAGACGATTGCGTTGAAAAGTCGTGAACTGGCGCTGCTGGAACTCTTTATGCGCAATCCAGGCCGGGTGCTGACGCGTAGCCAGCTGGAAGAGAAGCTCTACAGCTGGGACGCCGACGTCTCCAGCAATGCGGTGGAAGTGCATATCCATCATCTGCGTAAAAAGCTGGGCAGCACATTTATCCGCACGTTGCATGGCGTCGGTTATACGCTGGGGGCCGCCGAATGCGATCAATGAGTCTGTTTCTGCGGCTGGGCATCGGTTTTGTGCTGCTGCTCGGCCTCTGCTGGGCCAGTGCCAGCCTGAGTGCCTGGCATCAGACGCGTGAAACCCTGGATGAGCTCTTTGATACCCAGCAGATGCTGCTGGCTAAGCGTCTGCTGACGCTGGATTTCTCCTCGCTGGACAATACCACACTGCCCAGAACCAAAGAGATGCTGCGCCACCATCGTGGCGAACAGGATGATGATGCACTGGCCTTTGCTGTCTTCACGCGTGACGGCAGGCAGGTGATGAATGATGGCGACAACGGCCGTTATCTGCCGTTTGAGGCGGAGCATCAGGGATTTCATGAAGGGCAGCTCACCAATGACGACGATAGCTGGCGATTTGTCTGGCTGACCACGCCTGATAAGCAGTTCCGGGTGGTGGTGGGCCAGGAGTCGGAATACCGCGATGACATGACGCGGGATCTGATGAAGGCCAGCATGTTGCCCTGGCTAATCGCGCTGCCTTTAATGTTGCTTCTGCTTATCGGTCTGGTCTGGTCTGAACTGCGGCCGCTGAAGACGCTGGCAAAACAACTGGCGCAGCGTTCGGCCGATGATGATACGCCGCTACAGGCAGACCGCGTGCCAAAAGAGGTGCAACCGCTGATGGTCGCGCTCAATGGTCTGTTCAGCCGCATTAGCGCCATGATGCAGCGTGAACGCCGCTTTACCTCCGATGCCGCGCATGAACTGCGCAGTCCGCTGGCCGCGCTGCAGGTGCAAAGCGAAGTGATCCAGCTGACTGCAGATGACGAAGTCATGCGAACCCATGCGCTGCAGCAGCTGGATGCCGGGATTGTCCGCGCAACGCGGCTGGTGGATCAGCTGCTGACGCTCTCGCGGGTTGAAGCCGATGATGTGCGCAGCGCCTTCGAACCTGTGTCGCTGAAACGCACGGTGCAGGAGACGCTCGCCGCACAGCTGCCTCTGGCGGACAAAAACGGTGTGACGCTGCGCCTTCTCGCAGAGGCCGATCCGCTGATTCAGGGGCATCCGCTGTTACTGTCACTGCTGGTGCGGAATCTGCTGGATAACGCCATTCGCTACACGCCTGCGGGCAGTGAGGTTGATGTGCGGTTGCAGGCAAACAGCCTGTCGGTGGAGGATAATGGCGAGGGTCTGAGTGCAGCGGATCTGCAACGGCTCGGAGAACGTTTCTGGCGACCGCCGGGCCAGGAGAAGAGTGGTAGCGGGCTGGGATTGTCGATAGTCCGCAACATTGCCCAGTTGCACGGAATGCAGGTCACCTTCAGCCAGCGATCCGGCGGCGGATTATGCGTCACGCTGCGCTGGTCAGCGCCCGCCCCGTAAGGCGGACGCTGCAGATCAAATCTCGACCTGAGTGCCCAGCTCGATCACCCGGTTTGGGGGGATCTCAAACTGGTCTGGCGCACGGAGCGCATTGCGCTGCAGCGCCAGGAAGAGTTTGCCGCGCAGGCGCAGATACCACGGACGTTTGCCGATAATCAGCGATTCATGTGACATGAAGAACGACGTCTCCATCATGCGGCAGTTAAGACCTTCCAGACCGCAGCGGTGGAAAATCTCCTCGACGTTTGGCGTTTCGCGCCAGCCGTAGCTCGCCACCACGCGCCAGAAAGTCGGCGACAGCTGCTCAATAGTGACGCGACGCACGTTGTGCACGTAAGGCGCATCTTCAGTTCGCAACGTCAGCAGCACCACCCGCTCATGCAACACTTTGTTATGCTTGAGGTTATGCAGCATGGCAAATGGAATCACATTCAGTGCACGTGACATATAGACCGCCGTGCCCGGTACGCGAACCGGCGGCGATTTCTCCAGTGACGCGATCATTGCCTCCAGGGAGTTGCCATGTTCGTGCATACGGCGCAGCAGGCGGAAACGCTCGCTTTTCCACGTCGTCATAATGATAAACATCACCAGGCCGAGACAGAGCGGCAACCAGCCACCGGAGAAGATTTTCACCAGGTTGGCGGTAAACAGCGGCACGTCAATGCAGAGCATTAATACCAGGATGACGGCAACCGCCAGCTTGTTCCAGTGCCAGTTTTTAACCGCCACGGTGCAGGAGAGCATCGCCGTCAGCACCATGGTGCCAGTCACCGCAATACCGTAGGCGGCAGCCAGATTACTTGAATGCTCAAAGCTGATAATCACAATCAGCACCGCGAAATAGAGCACCCAGTTGATTACCGGAATATAAATCTGACCCGATTCACGCTCAGAGGTGTGGATGATGCGCATACCTGGCAGATAGCCCAGTCGCACCGCCTGACGCGTCAGCGAGAAGACACCAGAGATCACCGCCTGCGAGGCGATAACGGTGGCCAGGGTCGCCAGAATCAGCATTGGGATCAGCGCCCATTCCGGCGCCAGCAGGAAGAAGGGGTTTTTAATCGCTTTAGGGTCGCTGAGTAACAGCGCACCCTGACCAAAATAGTTCAGTGCCAGCGACGGCAGTACCACCGAGAACCAGGCCAGTCGAATCGGCACTTTACCGAAGTGCCCCATATCGGCATAGAGCGCTTCAACCCCGGTAATCGCCAGCACCACCGCGCCAAGCGCGAAGAATGAGACAGATTTATAGTGCACGAAGAATTCGACCGCATAAGCGGGATTCAGCGCATGCAGCACTTCCGGATTTTTCATGATGCCGCTGACCCCAAGGATCGCCAGCACAAGGAACCAGACCAGCATCACCGGCGCGAAGAGTTTGCCCACCATGCCGGTGCCATGTTTCTGAATCGCAAACAGCAGCGTCAGCACCGCAATCGACATCGGCACGATAAAAGGATCCAGCGACGGCGCGGCAATCTCCAGGCCTTCAATAGCGGACATCACCGAAATGGCTGGCGTGATCACCACTTCCCCATAGAAGAAGCTGCCTCCAATCAGGCCCATGATCACCAGTACTGCCGTGGCCCGCGCACCGGTATGGCGTCCAGCCAGCGACATCAGTGTCAGTATCCCGCCTTCACCGGCGTTGTCGGCACGCATCACATAGCTGATGTATTTCAGTGAGACCACCAGCACCAGAAGCCAGAAAATCAGCGACAGAAAGCCAAACACCGCTTCCCGCTCAACGCCGAAGCCAAACTGTCCGGAGAGACATTCACGCAAGGTATACAGCGGACTGGTGCCGATATCCCCGTAAACAACACCAATAGCGGCCAGCGTTAATCCGCGAAGTGACTGCTTATTATCCGAGCTCATAGAGTTATCTTTTGTTGGAGTCTAAGAGGCGCGAAAACCCCTCGCTCAGGCCATCAAAAAGCGCACAGTATGCACGGTTTAGCGAAAATTCCTATACCCGCTTCGCCTCGCTGGCAGGGTAACGGGGTCACTTCTGGCGATAAAGCGTTAATTAGCGTTGCTTTTAATCCAGGCAAACCTTCTGAAACAAAAAAGCTGACAGCTATCAACGCTTTCACGCATGATGATCTATAGAGTAAAGCGCTTGCTTAAGCGCGGCGGCCCGACGATCGTAAGGACAGTGAAGTGATTATGGCTCAACCCCATCTTTTGGCAGAAAGAATTTCTCGCCTCAGCAATGCGTTAGAAAAAGGATTGTATGAGCGGCATCATGCCATACGCCTTTGCCTGCTCGCGGCGCTGAGTGGTGAAAGTGTGTTCCTGCTGGGACCGCCAGGCATCGCCAAGAGCCTGATTGCCCGTCGCCTCAAATATGCCTTTCAGCACGCCCGCGCTTTTGAATATCTGATGACCCGTTTCTCCACACCGGAAGAGGTGTTTGGTCCGCTCTCCATTCAGGCGCTGAAAGATGAAGGGCGCTATCAGCGTCTGACCAAAGGGTATCTGCCCGACGCCGAGATTGTTTTTCTGGATGAGATCTGGAAAGCGGGGCCGGCGATTCTCAATACGCTGCTGACAGCTATTAATGAGCGCCGCTTCCGCAATGGCGACAGCGAAGAGACCATCCCGATGCGGCTGCTGGTCACCGCCTCCAATGAACTGCCGGAAGCGGATAGCGGTCTTGAAGCGCTCTATGATCGGATGCTGATCCGCCTGTGGCTGGATAATGTGCATGAGAAACAGAACTTCCGCAGCATGCTGACGCACCAGCAGGATGAGCACACCAATCCGGTCGCGGAGTCCCTGCGCATCAGTGATGAAGAGTATGCACAGTGGCAGCTCGGCATCAGCCAGGTCAGTCTGCCCGATGCGGTGTTTGAGCTGATTTATCAGCTGCGTCAGCAGCTGGAGAGCCAGCCCGCCGCGCCTTACATTTCCGATCGTCGCTGGAAAAAAGCGATTCATCTGTTGCAGGCCAGCGCCTTCTATAGCGGTCGCAACACCATTGCACCGATAGACCTGATCCTGCTGAAAGATTGTCTCTGGCATGACGTTGCGTCCATGCAACTGCTGGAGCGCGAAATCGACCTGTTAATGACGCAGCACGCCTGGCAGCAGCAACCGATGCTGATGAAACTGCAGCAGATCAAAGCTCGCCGCATGGCCCTCCAGCAACAGCAGAGCATCGCGCAGGCAATCACCCTGGAAAAACACAGCGGCATGTTCAGCCGCAAACCCCATTACGATCTGCCAGAAAGCTTTACCGATGAGCAACTGACGCTGATGCTGCAAAAACCGCTGATGCTGCATGACATGCAGGTAAGTCATCTGGTGATCGCGCGTGATGCCCTGAATCAGTGGCTGCAAAAAGGCGGCGAGGTTCGCGGCAGGCTCAATGGGATTGGCTTTGCGCAGAGCCTGGATTTACACGTGGATGCACAGCATTGTCTGGCTATCCGTGATGTCAGCCTGCAATCGTCGCGCCTGACACTGCCAGGCGTCAGCAGCAGCGAGCCGCTGCCCGGTGAAATCACCGACGCGCTGGATGCACTGGAGAGTGAACTGCGGTCGCAGCGACATCAGTTCAGTCAGCATCAGCGCTGCCTGTTTATCAGTGATGACTGGCTGGCGCGGGTTGAAACCAGTCTGCAGGATGTGGCGGAACAGCTGAAACAGGCGCGTAAATGATCTCAGTGGAGACGCTCAGCACACTGCTCTCAGTGGGGGAAACCGAACTGATTGAAGAGCTGATCATTGCTCTGCTGGCGTCGCCCCAGCTTGCGCTGTTTTTTGAAAAGTTTCCCGGGCTGAAGAAAGCGCTGCTGCGCGATATACCGCGCTGGCGAGCCGAAATCACAGCCGATCTCAAAGCCACACCGGTTCCGGCCACGCTGGCCGAAGAGTTTCAGCTGTTCCAGCGGGTACAACTTCTCAGCGATCGTGACTTCAGCCACCAGCTGAATGCCACACTTCAGGCACTTGAAAGCCTGCCGTCCCCCTTTCTGGATGAAGCTAACCGGCTGCTGCAACATACCGATATCGCTCATCTCAGCAGCGCGCAGCACCAACTTTTTCTGCAGCGCTGGCGGCTGAGCCTGACCTTACAGACGCTGACGCTGAATCAGCAGTTGCTGGAACAGCAGCGCGAACGTCTGCTGGCGGAACTGCAGCAGCGCATGGCACTGAGCGGCCAGCTGGCACCGATTCTGGGCGACGATGATGAAGCTGCCGCGGGTCGGTTGTGGGACATGAGTAAAGCGTCACTGCAGCCTGGCGACTATCAGCTGATGCTGCAATATGGCGACTTTCTGGCGCAGCAACCGGAGCTGCTGAAACTGGCTCAGCAGTTGGGTCGCAGCCGCGAGGCAAAATCGGTGCCGTCGCAGGATGCGCCAATGGAAGCTTTTCACCATCTGGTGCAGGAGCCTGCGTCCGTGCCGGAAGAGGTCAGCGGCATTCATCAGAGCGATGACGTGCTGCGTCTGCTGCCGCCGGAGTTAGCCGCGCTGAGCATCAGCGAACTGGAGCTGGAATTTTACCGGCGGCTGGTAGAAAAACGGCTACTGACCTACAAGCTGCAGGGCGATGCCTGGCATGAAAAGGTGACGATGCGTCCGGCCAGCCACCAGCAACATGAAGAGCAGCCACGCGGGCCATTTATCGTCTGCGTTGATACCTCCGGTTCGATGGGTGGCTTCAATGAGCGCTGTGCCAAAGCGTTTTGTCTGGCGCTACTGAAGGTCGCGCTGGCCGACCGTCGTCGCTGCTACATCATGCTCTTTGCCCATGAGGTGATTGGCTATGAGCTGACCGGTGATGACGGGCTGGAACAGGCGATTCGTTTTCTCAGTCAGCGCTTTCGCGGCGGCACCGATCTGGCTGCCTGTCTATCCTCTGTTGTCACCCGAATGGAAGGCGCACTGTGGCAGGAAGCCGATGCGGTGATCGTCTCCGATTTTATTGCCCAGCGTCTGCCGGAAGAGGTGATCGGGGCGATTAAAAAGCGTCAGCGACACAATCAGCAACGTTTTCATGCCGTGGCGATGTCGACCCACGGGAAACCAGGTATTCTGCGCATCTTTGACCATATCTGGCGCTTCGATACCGGCATGAAAAGCCGTCTGCTGCGCCACTGGCGCCGTTAAGTCATCTGACAGAAAAGCTTCTTTGCTATAGTAAATTACCGTTTCACTTACTCAGCAATCTGGAGCTTCCTGTGACGCTTGCTCAACCTCACCGCGATTTGCCTGCCCCGACGCGGACGTTATTGCTCTCCGGCCAGAACATAGAACAAAAACGTGCCGAGTTGCTGGCCTATTTTCATCAGACCTGGGAACAGTATGAAAGTCTGTTCACCTGTCTGGCCGATTCAAAGGCCTGGTTTACGAAAGCCATTCCGCTGCGCCATCCATTGATCTTCTATTTTGGCCACACCGCTACCTTTTACATTAATAAGCTGATGGCCGGACGCCTTATCGACGCGCGTCTGGACGATCGCATCGAAGCAATGATGGCGATTGGTGTGGATGAGATGAGCTGGGATGACCTCAACGATAGTCACTACGACTGGCCCACTATCGAAGAAGTCCGTGCATACCGCGGGCGCGTTAAAGCGCTGGTCAGCGATCTGATCCAGACCATGCCGATCACGCTGCCACTCAGCTGGGAGAGCCCGGCATGGGTGATCCTGATGGGGATTGAGCATGAGCGTATTCATCTGGAAACCTCCAGCGTGCTTATCCGCCAGCTACCCGTTGAGTGGGTCAGACCACAGGCCGCGTGGCCGGTATGTCCGATGGCACGCCACCAGCGCGAGGCTGTTCCGGCCAATACCCTGCTGCCGATGCCTGGTGGCACAATTACGCTGGGGAAAACCGACGACACCTACGGCTGGGATGTCGAGTATGGCCGCCAGCAGGTTACGCTGCAGCCGTTCCAGGCGAGCAAAATGCTGGTCAGCAACGCGGAATTTCTGGCGTTCATTGAGGCAGGCGGTTATCAGGATGCCCGCTGGTGGGATGACGAAGGCTGGGGCTGGTGTCAGTTTGCCAAAGCAGAAATGCCCACCTTCTGGGTCGGCACGCCTGCGATGCCCGATCAGCTTAAACTGCGTCTGATGTGTGAAGAGGTCGCGATGCCATGGGACTGGCCTGCCGAGGTCAATCAGCTGGAAGCGGCGGCCTTCTGCCGCTGGAAAGCGAATCAGACCGGCATGAGTGTTCAGCTCCCCTGTGAAGCGGAGTGGGCTCAGCTACGCGAACAGGTCGCGGGCGATCAGCCAGACTGGGATCGGGCGCCGGGCAACATCAACCTGGCGTACTGGGCTTCCTCCTCGCCGGTCGACCTCTTCGCCCAGGGCGAGTTCTTCGATATCGTCGGTAACGTCTGGCAGTGGACGACTACGCCGACCAATGGCTTTGAAGGCTTCAACGTTCACCCGCTGTACGATGATTTCTCCACTCCGACCTTTGATGGCAAACATTCGCTGATCAAAGGCGGCAGCTGGATCTCGACCGGCAACGAAGCGCTGAAATCAGCCCGCTATGCGTTCCGCCGCCACTTCTTCCAGCATGCCGGTTTCCGCTACGTGGTTTCCAGCCATCAGGAGACGATGGCGCCGAACCCGTATGAATCTGACGCGATGGTGTCGCAGTACCTCGACTTCCAGTATGGCCCGCGCTATTTCGGTGTGGACAACTATGCTGAAAGTCTGGTGAAGCTGGCGCTGGACTACACAACAGCACGTGGCGAAGCCCTTGATATCGGCTGTGCCACCGGACGCGCCAGTTTTGAGCTGGCTCGCCACTTTGAACGCGTCACCGGGATGGACTACTCGGCGCGCTTCATTGATGTGGCGCTGCAGCTGGCCAGCGGCGAAGACTTCCGTTATCTGCTGCCACAGGAAGGCGACCTGGTGGAGTATCGTCAGGTTCGCCTGAAAGATTTCGCACTGGAGAGCGAACTGGCGCAGCGGATTCAGTTTGTTCAGGGGGATGCCTGTAACCTCAAACCTCAGCCTGGCCGTTACGACCTGGTACTTGCCTCCAACCTGATTGATCGTCTGCGCCAGCCTGCGCGCTTCCTGCGTGATGTCACGCCGATGCTGCGTCAGGGCGGTATTCTGCTGCTCTCATCCCCTTATACCTGGCTGGAAGATTTCACACCGAAAGAGAACTGGCTGGGCGGTGTACGTGAGAACGGTGAGGCACTGACGACGCTGCAGGCACTGCAACGTCTGCTGGCGGCCGACTTCGACCTGGTCGATGAACCGCAGGATAAACCGTTTGTGATCCGCGAAACGGCCCGCAAGTTCCAGCATACGCTGGCGCAGGTCACCGTCTGGCGCAAACGCTAAGTGAACCGGCAGCGGCGCCCGTCGCTGCCGGGAGTTGCCTGAACCGTTATTTTGCTGCACATTCACCGTTGTTTACTTAAGCAGACCCATAACGAGGATGGCCATGGCCGAACATCTGCAGCTCGATAACCTGGATCGCGGCATTCTGAATGCCCTGCTGGATAATGCGCGCACCGCTTACGCCGAGCTGGCAAAACAGTTTAATGTCAGCCCGGGCACCATTCATGTGCGCGTGGAAAAAATGAAGCAGGCGGGCATCATCCTGGGAACACGGGTTGATATCGATCCGCGCCAGCTGGGGTTTGATGTCTGCTGCTTTATTGGCATTATCCTTAAGAGCGCGCGTGACTATCCGGCGGCGCTGAGCAAGCTGGATGCGCTGGATGAAGTGGTTGAAGCCTGGTACACCACCGGCCACTACAGCATTTTTATTAAAGTGATGTGCCGCTCAATTGACGCCCTGCAGCAGGTCCTGATCAATAAGATCCAGACCATCGATGAAATTCAGTCCACAGAAACGCTGATCTCACTGCAAAACCCGATCATGCGCACCATCAAGCCCTGATCCTCTATTCCTTGTGCATAATCTTATCCCTGACGAATGTGGCGGCTGACAACAGCTGCATTCGCTTCTTCTGATCTATTAACCCTGTTGTCCACAGGTGGATCACCGCTTGATCACAGCGTACAATGCTCGCCTTAATGTCCGGGAGAGCAAGATGGCCGATATTACCTTAATCAGTGGCAGTACTCTGGGTAGCGCAGAGTATGTGGCTGAACATCTCGAAGAAAAATTACAGGAAGCGGGCTTCTCAACCCAGATGCTGCATGGTCCGGCGCTGGATGAGGTGCCGCACGAGGGTATCTGGCTGGTGGTCTGCTCAACCCACGGTGCTGGCGATATTCCTGACAACCTTCTGCCCCTGTTCGAGGCCATCACGGAAAGCAAACCCGATCTCTCGCAGGTGCGGTTTGGTGCTATCGGACTCGGCAATCATGAATATGATCTCTTTTGTGGCGCGATCCGCCAGATTACAGCGCTGTTAATTGCTCAGGGTGCCCGTCAGATCGGCGATCGCCTTGAGATTGACGTGCTGGAGCATGAGATTCCTGAAGATCCCGCAGAAGCCTGGCTGGAAAGCTGGAAAAACGCGATCTGAAGGGGGCTGGGGATCGCGAAATAGTTACGATCCCCAGTGGAAGATGCTGATTTTATCCTTTTCCCTCCTTTTATTTTGTGGATAACTACCCTGTTTTGTTGCGTATAACCGGTAGTTATCCAGATAACATCGGGAGAACGATTTTTGAGCTGTGGATAACAGTCCATTTTGATCCCAGCTTATACGGATCAGGATCACCGATCACTCACAGGTAGTGATCCTCTCTATCCTGTTGTTTCTGAGGTGCTTCTGGCACATATCCACAGAAAAGCGGGATCCTAATAAGAGATCTAACAGAAAGATCATATACAGATCTAAGATCCTTTCTTTTAAAACCGGACGATCCCGCGGCTTTCACCCCAGACGGAATTTGAGTAGAATCCACGCCCCAGGACGACGATCCTGCAAGTTCATCAACCGAGGTACCACTTCATGTTTTATCAGGATCCTTTTGACGTCATCGTAATTGGTGGTGGTCATGCGGGCACCGAAGCCGCAATGGCGGCAGCCCGAATGGGTCAGCAAACCCTGTTACTCACCCATAACATCGATACGCTTGGACAAATGTCCTGTAACCCGGCGATTGGTGGTATTGGCAAAGGACATCTGGTGAAGGAAGTGGATGCCCTGGGTGGTCTGATGGCCAGCGCAATTGACCAGGCCGGTATCCAGTTTAGGATACTAAACGCCAGCAAAGGCCCGGCGGTACGGGCGACCCGTGCTCAGGCTGACCGCGTGCTCTATCGGCAGGCGGTGCGAACGGCACTGGAGAACCAGCCTAATCTGATGATCTTCCAGCAGGCGGTTGACGATCTCATCGTGGAAAACGATCGTGTGGTCGGTGCCGTCACGCAAATGGGACTGAAGTTCCGTGCCAAAACGGTGGTCCTCACCGTCGGTACTTTCCTTGATGGCAAAATTCATATCGGTCTGGACAATTACAGTGGCGGTCGCGCTGGCGATCCCCCGTCCATTCCGCTGGCAAAACGACTGCGTGCGCTGCCGCTGCGGGTAAACCGCCTCAAGACCGGTACGCCACCGCGTATCGATGCGCGCACCATCGATTTTTCAGTGCTTAGCCCGCAGCATGGCGATGACCCCATGCCGGTGTTCTCGTTCATGGGCAATGCGTCTCAGCATCCACAGCAGGTGCCTTGCTGGATCACGCACACCAATGAGAAAACCCATGAAGTGATCCGCAATAACCTGGATCGCAGCCCGATGTATGCCGGGATCATCGAGGGAATCGGCCCACGCTACTGCCCGTCGATCGAAGACAAAGTTATGCGTTTTGCCGATCGTAACTCGCATCAGATCTTCCTGGAGCCGGAAGGGCTGACCAGTAATGAGATCTACCCGAACGGTATCTCAACCAGTCTGCCGTTTGATGTACAAATTCAGATCGTCCGATCGATGCAGGGCATGGAGAATGCAAAGATCGTGCGCCCGGGGTATGCCATCGAGTATGACTTCTTCGATCCGCGCGATCTTAAACCGACGCTGGAGAGCAAGTTTATTCATGGGCTGTTCTTTGCCGGACAGATCAACGGCACGACCGGTTACGAAGAAGCGGCAGCGCAGGGGATGCTGGCGGGTCTGAACGCGGCTCGTCAGTCTGCTGACAAAGAGGGCTGGGCACCGCGTCGCGATCAGGCTTATCTGGGCGTGCTGGTTGACGATCTCTGCACGCTTGGCACTAAAGAGCCGTACCGGATGTTTACCTCCCGTGCTGAATACCGTCTGATGCTGCGCGAAGACAACGCCGATCTGCGTCTGACCGAAACCGGCCGTGAACTGGGTCTGGTGGATGATGCGCGCTGGGCGCGTTTCAACGAGAAGCTGGAAGCGATTGAACAGGAGCGTCAGCGTCTGCGGGATATCTGGGTTCATCCAAAGTCTGAGCACGTGACCGAAGTGAACACGGTTCTCAGCGCGCCGCTGACCAAAGAAGCCAGCGGTGAAGATCTGCTGCGCCGTCCTGAGCTGACCTATCTGAAGCTGATGACACTGGATGCCTTTGGTCCGGCTCTGGCTGATGAGCAGGCCGCTGAGCAGGTTGAGATTCAGGTCAAATATGAAGGTTATATTGCGCGTCAGCAGGAAGAGATTGATCGCCAGCTGCGTAATGAGAACACACTGTTGCCAGTGGAGCTCGACTACCGCCAGGTGAACGGGCTGTCGAATGAGGTGATCGCCAAACTGAACGATCACAAACCCGTGTCAATTGGTCAGGCGACACGTATCTCCGGCATAACACCGGCGGCGATCTCAATTCTGCTTATTTATCTGAAAAAACAGGGTCTGCTGCGTAAAAGCGCCTGATCTGAAACGGGGCGTGGCGACACGCCCCCGCTGAATGGAATTATGTTGTGATCAACACACTCACATCGCTGCTAAAGGCAGCCAGTATTTCCCTCTCCGATCAACAAAAACAGCAGCTGGTTGCCTATGTCGGCCTGCTGGATAAGTGGAACAAAGCCTACAATCTGACATCTGTGCGCGATCCTGAGCAGATGCTGGTCCGTCATATCCTCGATAGCATCGTGGTGGCACCGCATCTGAAAGGCTCACGTTTTATTGATGTCGGAACCGGTCCCGGACTGCCGGGTATTCCGCTGGCTATCGTAATGCCTGATGCGCACTTTACGCTGCTCGACAGTCTGGGCAAACGGGTGCGCTTTCTTCGTCAGGTTCAGCATGAGTTAGGACTCACTAACATTACTCCGGTCCAGAGTCGGGTTGAAGCGTTCCCGGCTGAGCCGCCTTTTGATGGCGTTATCAGCCGTGCATTTGCGTCACTGACCGATATGGTGAACTGGTGTCATCACCTGCCAGGAAGGGAAGGGCGCTTCTTCGCGCTTAAAGGCGTGCGTCCGGACGATGAAATTGCGGAATTACCGGCTGGCTATGTTTCTGATGACGTCATTAAGCTGCAGGTGCCGCAGCTGGAAGGTGACCGTCATCTGGTCATCATTCGTCATCAGTAGCCCTTCAGTTAGCAGGGGCTTTTTCAGGGTTCTGATGAAAAAAGTGCAGATAATGCGCTATCGATAAAAGATTTTGTTTAAGCCCTGGCGGAATGAAGGTTAAAAACAGCGACGGAAATTATCCGAAAAGCTCTGTTACATTTAACGATTGGTTCACATTTAATTATCAGAAATATCACTTGTATAGGTGGGCCGCGGAATAAAAGTAGTCACGCCAGAAAATATATCGCGGTAATAACTTTGCGTGCGTAATATCAATTTCACGTTTCTTAAGCATACTTCGATGTCAATAGCGTGTTTTTGATGAAAATAGACTTGCACACGCAATTTTATAATTTCAAGACAATGATTTTTAAGGCTTAATCTGTTTTACAGATTGTTCTTAAATAGGTTGAAGATAAAACTCAGTGTAGTGTGAGTGCTTATTATGTGATCTAAAGCACGCTTTAAAAGCAAGTTGCGCGTGAAATTTCAGTCAGATTAGTGCGAATCTCCGCAGGGTAATCTTTGGAAAAATAGCCCTCCGGAAAGAAATTTAAATAATTGTTCACCTTTTCGCTACTTACCGATTGAAATCGCAGGTGCGGCCCGTATAATTTGCACGGCTTTTGCTGCTTGACTCAACTGCGCAAAGGCAGTCTTATACGACACGCGACATACCCCTAACGGGGCAGGAGAGTATCAGCGTCATGTCAGTGTCTCTTTACAGTTTAAAATTCGCCCGAACGGTGCTGATGATTCAGCTGGTGACGATAGTCATCATCGGCGCACTCTTTACTGTTAAAGATGTCACCTGGGGTGTCTCTGCTCTTGCGGGTGGAGCGGCAGCCTGGCTGCCAAACGTAATGTTTTTGTTTTTAGCCTGGCGCCTGCAGGGGCAATCCCCCACTTCGGGGCGAGTCGCGTGGAGCTTCGCTTTAGGTGAAATAGCTAAAGTGTTTGCGACCATCATTTTGCTCATTGTGGCGTTGGGTCTGTTCGGCGCGGTCTTCTGGCCGGTCGGAATAACCTGGTTATCGGTGCTGGTGGTACATATTCTGGCACCGGCGGTAATTAACAACAAAGGGTAAGAGGCATCATGGCTGCAGGAGAAATCTCTACTCCGCAAGAGTACATTGGTCACCACCTGACACATCTTCAGTTGGACCTGCGTACCTTCGAGTTAGTGAATCCGCACGACGCTCCCGCGACGTTCTGGGTATTAAATATCGATTCCATGTTTTTCTCTATGGTGCTGGGAATCATCTTCCTGGTGTTGTTCCGTAGCGTGGCGAAGTCTGCCACCAGCGGTGTGCCAGGGAAAATGCAGGCGGCTATCGAACTGGTTGTCGGTTTCGTTGATAGTAACGTGCGCGACATGTATCACGGTAAGAGCAAACTTATCGCCCCGCTGGCTCTGACAATTTTTGTCTGGGTCTTCCTGATGAACTTCATGGATCTGCTGCCAATCGACCTGCTGCCATATATTGGTGAGCATGTGTTGGGGTTACCGGCGCTGCGCGTCGTACCGTCTGCAGACGTGAACATCACGCTATCTATGGCGTTGGGCGTATTTATTTTGATTCTGTTCTACAGCATCAAAATGAAAGGCATTGGCGGCTTCACGAAAGAGCTGACGCTGCAGCCTTTTAACCACCCGATCTTCATCCCGATCAACCTGATTCTGGAAGGTGTGAGCCTTCTGTCTAAGCCTGTATCACTGGGTTTACGACTGTTCGGTAACATGTATGCGGGTGAACTGATCTTTATCCTTATTGCCGGTCTGTTGCCGTGGTGGTCGCAGTGGGTGCTGAATGTGCCGTGGGCCATTTTCCACATCCTGATCATTTCGCTACAGGCTTTCATTTTCATGGTCCTCACGATCGTCTATCTGTCGATGGCATCTGAAGAGCATTGATTTTTTTCTCAACACTACTTTCCCGCTTGATTCCGGGTGGCAGCGCACCACGCTGAGGCCCGGAAGATTAAGGGAGCATTTAACTGAAACAAACTGGAGACTGTCATGGAAAACCTGAATATGGATCTGCTGTACATGGCTGCCGCTGTGATGATGGGCCTGGCGGCAATCGGTGCTGCGATCGGTATCGGCATCCTCGGAGGAAAATTCCTGGAAGGCGCTGCTCGTCAGCCTGACCTGATTCCTCTGCTGCGTACGCAGTTCTTTGTTGTAATGGGTCTGGTGGATGCAATCCCGATGATCGCTGTTGGTCTGGGTCTGTACGTGATGTTTGCTGTCGCCTAAAGCCCTGTGTTCACTCAGCGCACAATGTGCAAGGGTGAACGGATTCTGCCGCTTATCACGTTGATAACGGCAGAAAAGTTAAATACTCAATCTAGAGGCATTGTGCTGTGAACATTAATGCAACAATCCTCGGCCAGGCTATCGCGTTCATCCTGTTTGTCGCGTTCTGCATGAAGTACGTATGGCCGCCGCTGATGGCTGCTATCGAAAAGCGCCAGAAAGAAATTGCTGAAGGCCTTGCTTCTGCTGAACGTGCCAAGAAAGATTTGGATCTCGCGCAGGCTAATGCGACCGACCAGCTGAAAAAAGCCAAAGAAGACGCTCAGGTCATTATCGAGCAAGCGAACAAGCGTCGCGCGCAGATTCTGGATGAAGCCAAAACCGAAGCTGAAAACGAACGTAATCGCATCGTGACACAAGCGCAGGCTGAAATTGACGCCGAGCGTAAACGTGCACGTGAAGAACTGCGTAAGCAGGTTGCGTTGCTGGCTATGGCTGGCGCCGAGAAGATCATCGAACGCTCCGTGGATGAAGCTGCTAACAGCGACATCGTTGATAAACTGGTCGCTGAACTGTAAGGAGGGAGGGGCTGATGTCTGATCTGATTACTGTAGCTCGCCCCTACGCCAAAGCAGCTTTTGACTTTGCTGTTGAGCATCAAAGTATAGAACGCTGGCAACAGATGCTGGCGTTTGCCGCAGAAGTGGCTCGCAATGAACAGATGGCTGATCTTCTCTCAGGTGCATTAGCCCCTGAAGCGCTGGCAGCGTCGTTTAACGCAGTCTGTGGTGATCAACTGGATGAACCCGCACAGAACCTGATTAAGGTGATGGCGGAAAACGGACGTTTGACAGCGCTTCCGGCTGTACTGGCTCAGTATATCGAACTGCGTGACGCTCATGAAGCCACCGCTGAAGTCGATGTTATTTCCGCCAGTACGCTGAGTGACGACCAGCTGAATAAAATCAGCGCCGCGATGGAAAAACGTCTGTCACGCAAAGTTAAGCTGAATTGCAAAATTGATAAGTCTGTGATGGCAGGCGTGATCATCCGTTCGGGTGATCTGGTTATTGACGGCAGCGTACGCGGCCGTCTTGACCGTCTGGCTGACGTCTTGCAGTCTTAAGGGGACTGGAGCATATGCAACTGAATTCCACCGAAATCAGCGAACTGATCAAGCAGCGCATTGCTCAGTTCAATGTCGTGAGTGAAGCTCACAACGAAGGTACGATTGTTTCTGTAAGTGACGGTATCATCCGCGTACACGGCCTGGCCGATGTCATGCAGGGTGAGATGATTGCCCTGCCGGGTAACCGTTACGCTATCGCCCTGAACCTCGAGCGTGACTCGGTTGGTGCAGTGGTGATGGGTCCGTACGCTGACCTCGCCGAAGGCATGAAGGTTAAGTGTACTGGCCGTATTCTTGAAGTACCGGTAGGCCGTGGCCTGCTGGGCCGCGTCGTGAACACCCTGGGTGCACCTATCGACGGTAAAGGCGCAATCGACAACGACGGTTTCTCACCGGTCGAAGTGATTGCACCTGGCGTTATCGATCGTCAGTCAGTCGACCAGCCGGTTCAGACCGGTTATAAGTCGGTCGATGCGATGATTCCAATCGGCCGTGGCCAGCGTGAGCTGATCATCGGTGACCGTCAGACCGGTAAAACCGCGATGGCGATCGATGCGATCATCAACCAGCGTGACTCAGGCATCAAGTGTGTCTATGTTGCGATTGGTCAGAAAGCCTCAACCATCTCTAACGTGGTTCGTAAGCTGGAAGAGCATGGCGCACTGCAGAACACCATCGTTGTTGTGGCGTCTGCTTCTGAATCCGCTGCACTGCAGTATCTCTCTCCGTACGCAGGTTGTGCGATGGGCGAATACTTCCGTGACCGCGGTGAAGATGCGCTGATCGTATACGATGACCTCTCCAAGCAGGCTATCGCTTACCGTCAAATCTCTCTGCTGCTGCGCCGTCCACCAGGCCGTGAAGCATTCCCTGGCGACGTGTTCTATCTCCACTCTCGTCTGCTGGAACGTGCATCACGCGTAAGCGCTGATTATGTTGAGCGTTTCACTAATGGCGCAGTGACAGGTAAAACCGGTTCACTGACCGCGCTGCCGATCATCGAAACCCAGGCGGGCGACGTTTCTGCGTTCGTTCCGACCAACGTAATCTCGATTACTGATGGTCAGATCTTCCTGGAATCGAACCTGTTCAACTCCGGTATTCGTCCGGCTGTTAACCCAGGTATTTCGGTATCCCGCGTAGGTGGTGCTGCACAGACCAAGATCATCAAGAAACTGTCCGGTGGTATCCGTACCGCGCTGGCACAGTATCGTGAACTGGCGGCGTTCTCGCAGTTCGCCTCTGATCTGGACGATGCAACCCGCAAACAGCTGAGCCATGGTCAGAAAGTGACCGAGCTGCTGAAGCAGAAACAGTATGCGCCGATGTCTGTCGCGCAGCAGGGTCTGGTTCTGTTCGCTGCAGAGCGTGGCTACCTGAACGACGTTGAACTGGCAAAAATTGGCAGCTTCGAAGCTGCGCTGCTGGCCTTCGCCGATCGCGACCACGCTGAGCTGATGGCTGAAATCAACCAGTCGGGTAACTTTAACAACGATATCGAAGCGAAGCTGAAAGGCCTGATCGATACGTTTAAAGCAACCCAGTCCTGGTAATGTCTGGCGGCTTGTCTGAAAAGGCAGGCCGCAAGGCTTTGAGGAGAAGCTAATGGCCGGCGCAAAAGAGATACGAAGCAAGATTGGAAGCGTGAAAAACACGCAGAAGATCACCAAAGCGATGGAAATGGTCGCCGCCTCCAAGATGCGTAAAACGCAGGAACGCATGGCGGCCAGCCGTCCGTATGCAGACACCATGCGCAAAGTGATTGGTCACCTTGCGTTGGGTAATCTGGAATACAAGCACCCTTACCTGGAACAGCGCGACGTGAAGCGCGTCGGCTACCTGGTCGTTTCTACAGACCGCGGGCTTTGTGGTGGTTTGAACATTAACCTGTTCAAAAAATTACTGGCGGATATGAAGTCCTGGTCCGATAAAGGCGTGCAGAGCGATCTGTCGATTATCGGTTCAAAAGGGGCGTCATTCTTCAGTGCAGTAGGTGGCAACATCGTGGCGCAAGTCAGCGGCATGGGCGATAAACCTGCCCTGTCTGATCTGATTGGCCCGGTAAAAGTGATGTTGCAGGCGTATGATGAAGGCCGCATCGACAAACTGATGATCGTCAGTAACAAGTTCAATAACACCATGTCTCAGACTCCGACCATCACCCAACTGCTGCCGTTAGCGCCAGCGGAAGGTGAAGAAGAGATGAAGGCGAAGACCTGGGATTACCTGTACGAACCCGATCCGAAAGCGCTGCTGGATACCCTGCTGCGTCGTTATGTCGAATCGCAGGTTTATCAGGGTGTGGTGGAAAATCTGGCCAGTGAGCAGGCCGCACGTATGGTAGCGATGAAAGCCGCAACCGATAACGGCGGAAATCTGATCAAAGAGCTGCAGTTGGTTTACAACAAAGCTCGTCAGGCCAGCATCACCCAGGAACTTACCGAGATCGTCTCGGGGGCCTCCGCGGTTTAACCAGGTTTGGAATTAGGTAGAGGATTCAAGATGGCAACTGGAAAGATTGTCCAGATTATCGGCGCCGTTGTTGACGTCGAATTCCCTCAGGACGCGGTACCGCAAGTGTACAGCGCCCTCGAGGTTATGAATGGTGATGCGCGTCTGGTGCTGGAAGTACAGCAGCAGCTGGGCGGCGGCGTAGTACGTACCATCGCAATGGGTACGTCTGACGGCCTGAAGCGTGGTCTGAACGTCAACGACCTGCAGAAACCGATTCAGGTACCGGTCGGTAAAGCGACTCTGGGCCGTATCATGAACGTTCTCGGCGAGCCAATCGATATGAAAGGCGAGCTGAAAGAAGAAGATGGCAGCGCAGTAGAGATCGCCTCTATTCACCGCGCAGCGCCTTCTTATGAAGATCAGTCTAACTCGCAGGAACTGCTGGAAACCGGCATCAAGGTTATCGACCTGATGTGTCCGTTTGCCAAAGGCGGTAAAGTGGGTCTGTTCGGTGGTGCGGGTGTAGGTAAAACCGTCAACATGATGGAACTGATCCGTAACATCGCAGCTGAACACTCAGGTTACTCAGTGTTTGCTGGTGTGGGTGAGCGTACTCGTGAGGGTAACGACTTCTACCACGAAATGACTGACTCAAACGTTATCGACAAAGTTGCTCTGGTCTATGGCCAGATGAACGAGCCGCCGGGTAACCGTCTGCGCGTAGCCCTGACCGGTCTGACCATGGCGGAAAAATTCCGTGATGAAGGCCGCGACGTTCTGCTGTTCATCGATAACATCTACCGTTATACCCTGGCCGGTACAGAAGTCTCTGCACTGCTGGGTCGTATGCCATCTGCGGTAGGTTACCAGCCAACGCTGGCAGAAGAGATGGGTGTGTTGCAGGAGCGTATTACCTCCACCAAGACCGGTTCAATCACTTCCGTACAGGCCGTTTACGTCCCTGCGGATGACCTGACTGACCCGTCACCAGCAACCACCTTTGCGCACTTAGACTCAACGGTAACGCTGAGCCGTCAGATCGCATCTCTGGGTATCTACCCGGCCGTTGACCCACTGGACTCTACCAGCCGTCAGCTGGATCCGCTGGTTGTTGGTCAGGAACACTATGATGTTGCGCGTGGCGTTCAGTCACTGCTGCAGCGTTATCAGGAACTGAAAGACATCATCGCCATCCTCGGTATGGATGAGCTGTCTGAAGAAGACAAACTGCTGGTGGCACGTGCGCGTAAGATTCAGCGCTTCCTGTCTCAGCCGTTCTTCGTTGCGGAAGTATTCACCGGTTCACCGGGTAAATACGTTACGCTGAAAGACACTATCCGTGGCTTTAAAGGCATCATGGAAGGTGAGTTTGACCACCTGCCAGAGCAGGCCTTCTACATGGTTGGCGCCATCGAAGAAGCCGTGGAAAAAGCGAAGAAACTGTAATAACGGTTTCCCGGGAGGAAGATTATGGCTATGACTTATCACCTGGATGTGGTCAGCGCAGAGGAGCAGTTGTTCTCTGGTCTGGTACAGAAGATTCAGGTGTCAGGTAGCGAAGGTGAACTGGGGATTTTCCCTGGCCATGCGCCGCTGCTGACTGCCATTAAGCCTGGAATGATCCGTATCGTGAAACAGCACGGCGAAGAGGAGTATATCTACCTCTCTGGCGGCGTGCTGGAAGTGCAACCAGGCAGCAGCACCGTTCTGGCCGATACCGCGATTCGCGGTACCGATCTGGACGAAGCGCGCGCGCTGGAAGCAAAACGCAAAGCAGAAGAGCACATGAACAGCAGCCATGGTGACGTGGACTATGCTCAGGCCTCTGCCGAGCTGGCGAAAGCCATTGCTAAACTGCGCGTGATCGAACTGACCAAAAAAGCGATGTAATCCAGCTTTATGCGTCACGAAATGCCAGCCCTCGGGCTGGCATTTTTTTTGCCTGCAGCGCCCGATCTGCCTGTCCGCCTAATTTCGGCCTGAGAAAAATGTAGTAATCTCAACCTCAAACCGTTTTACTTTCACCCGTAAAAATTCACTCAGGATAGTTATGTCTAACAGTGCGATGAGTGTGGTGATCCTTGCAGCTGGCAAGGGCACCCGTATGTATTCCGATCTGCCTAAAGTTCTGCATACGCTGGCAGGCAAACCGATGGTTCAGCACGTCATTGATGCCGCCAAAGGGCTGGGCGCACAGCATGTGCATCTGGTTTATGGTCATGGCGGCGATCGCCTGAAAGCGACCCTCACTGACAGCACGCTTAACTGGGTGCTGCAGGCCGAGCAGCTCGGCACCGGCCATGCTATGCAGCAGGCTGCCCCTGCTTTTGCAGATGATGAAGATATCATGATGCTCTATGGCGACGTGCCGCTGATCACGCAGGCGACATTGCAGCGTCTTCGCGAAGCAAAACCGCAGGGCGGCATCGGCTTACTCACCGTGGTACTGGATGACCCTACCGGCTATGGCCGCATTGTGCGTGAAAACGACACCATTACCGGCATTATCGAACAGAAAGATGCCAGCCCGGCGCAGCTCACTATTAAAGAGATCAACACCGGCATTCTGATCGCCAACGGGGGCGACTTAAAACGCTGGCTGGCGCAGCTCACTAACAATAATGCGCAGGGTGAGTATTACATCACCGATATTATCGCGCTGGCGCATCAGGAAGGCCGGGTGATCAACGCGGTCCATCCGGCACGCATCAGTGAAACGGATGGTGTCAATAACCGGCTGCAGCTGGCGACATTAGAACGCACTTACCAGGCTGAACAGGCGGAAAAACTGCTGCTGGCCGGCGTAATGCTGCGCGATCCGGCCCGTTTTGATCTGCGTGGAACGCTGACCCATGGACGGGATGTTGAAATCGACACCAACGTCATTATTGAAGGCCAGGTCACGCTGGGCTCGCGCGTCAAAATTGGCGCGGGCTGCATTATCAAAAACAGCGTGATTGGCGATGACTGTGAAATCAGCCCCTATACGGTGATCGAGGATGCTAATCTCGCCACCGCCTGTACCGTTGGGCCTTTTGCCCGTCTGCGTCCTGGCAGCGAGCTGGCGCAGGCCGCCCACGTGGGTAACTTCGTCGAAATGAAGAAAGCGCGTCTGGGTAAGGGTTCGAAAGCGGGTCACCTCTCCTACCTGGGTGATGCAGAGATTGGCGACAACGTGAATATCGGTGCAGGCACGATCACCTGTAACTACGATGGCGCGAATAAATTTAAAACTGTGATTGGCGATGACGTGTTTGTCGGCTCGGATACGCAGCTGGTGGCACCAGTCAATGTCGCGCCAGGCACCACCATCGCGGCAGGTACTACCGTTATGAGGGATGTGCCTCAGGCTGGTCTGGTTTACAACCGCAAAGAGCAGAATCACAAAGCGGACTGGCAGCGTCCGGTGAAGAAAAAATAAATTTTTTAACGGCCCGCTTTATGCGGGCCGATGCAGTGCAGTGCCAAAACTATAATCCCCACTCTCTACAAGGCTCGGGGAACCGGCAAAGCCGGATATCAGGTCGCATGACAACAGAAGTGGCGAAAAGCCATGTAGTCAGGAAAACATCATTATGTGTGGAATTGTTGGTGCAGTAGCACAACGCGATATCGCAGAAATTCTGCTGGAAGGTCTGCGTCGTCTTGAATATCGCGGATATGATTCGGCCGGTCTGGCCGTGGTCGATCGTCAGGGGCACGTCACGCGCCTGCGGCGGTTAGGGAAAGTGCAGAAGCTGGCAGAAGCCGCTGAACAGCAGCCGCTGATTGGTGGCACCGGCATCGCGCACACGCGCTGGGCAACCCATGGCGAGCCGTCGGAAGCGAATGCGCATCCGCACATCTCAGAGCACATTATCATTGTGCACAACGGCATCATTGAAAACCATGAGCCGCTGCGCGCTGAGCTGATCGCGCGCGGCTACGTCTTTGCCTCTGAAACCGACACCGAAGTGGTGGCGCATCTGGTTCACTGGGAGCAGAAGCAGGGCGGTTCACTGCGCGAAGTGGTGTTGCGTGTGATTCCACAGCTGCGCGGTGCCTATGGCATGGTGATCATGGACAGCCGCGATCCCTCACTGCTGGTGGCGGCCCGCTCCGGCAGCCCGCTGGTGATTGGCCGTGGGATGGGTGAAAACTTTATCGCTTCAGATCAGCTGGCCCTGCTGCCAGTGACCCGCCGCTTTATCTATCTGGAAGAGGGTGATATCGCCGAGATCAGTCGTCGTGATGTCACGATTATTGACCGCGAAGGCAACACCGTGACGCGTGCCGAGATCGAATCTAATCTGCAATATGATGCCGGTGACAAAGGTATTTACCGTCACTACATGCAGAAAGAGATCTACGAACAGCCGATGGCGCTGAAAAGCACCCTCAGTGGCCGGTTCAGCCAGGGGCAGGTTGATCTCAGCGAGCTGGGCGCGGGCGCAGAAGCGCTGCTGAGCCAGGTAGAGCATATCCAGATTATCGCCTGTGGCACCTCCTACAACTCTGGCATGGTGTCACGCTACTGGTTTGAGTCGCTGGCTAACCTGCCCTGTGATGTGGAGATCGCCTCTGAGTTCCGCTATCGCAAGTCAGCAGTGCGCAAAAACAGCCTGCTGATCACCCTGTCGCAGTCGGGTGAAACGGCAGATACCCTGGCGGCGCTGCGTCTCTCTAAAGAGCTGGGCTATCTGGGCTCGCTGGCGGTCTGTAACGTGGCCGGTTCGTCACTGGTGCGGGAATCTGACCTGGCATTGATGACCAAAGCGGGCACCGAAATTGGCGTCGCCTCCACCAAAGCATTCACTACCCAGTTAGCGGTGCTGCTGATGCTGGTGGCGAAACTGGGCCGTCTGAAAGGCATGTCTGCCGAGACTGAGCATGAGATCGTTCATGCACTGCAGGCATTGCCGAACCGGATTGAGCAGATGCTGGCGCAGGATAAGCTGATTGAGAATCTGGCAGAAGGCTTCTCTGACAAGCATCATGCGCTGTTCCTGGGTCGTGGCGATCAATACCCGATTGCCATGGAAGGGGCGCTGAAGCTCAAAGAGATCTCCTATATTCATGCGGAAGCCTACGCCGCAGGCGAGCTGAAACATGGCCCGCTGGCGCTGATTGATGCGGACATGCCGGTGATCGTGGTGGCACCTAACAATGAACTGCTGGAGAAGCTCAAATCCAACATCGAAGAGGTACGCGCTCGCGGCGGCCTGCTCTATGTGTTTGCGGATCAGGATGCGGGCTTCAGCGACAGTGACGGCATGAAGATTATTCCGTTACCGCACGTTGAAGAGGTGATTGCCCCCATCTTCTACACCGTGCCGTTGCAGTTACTCTCCTATCACGTTGCCCTGATCAAAGGGACCGACGTCGATCAGCCACGTAACCTGGCAAAATCGGTTACCGTGGAATAACCTGGTGGGCCCCGTCGCGGGCCCACTTCATTCCGGCTCTCTGTCATATAACTGTCATATTTCGTACATTTCACTGTCATCAAACTGTCCTATTTTCCCTCCTGCAGCAATCACAGACTCTTACTAAAACGGCCCCAAGCCTGACTTTTCTCCCCTGGAGGGAACATGACACTGATGCGTAGCACCGTAGCCCGAATCCTCGCCACCACCTTCGCCGTAAGCGCGGTATCTGCTTTTGCGGCCACCGATCTCACTGGCGCAGGCGGGACGTTCCCGGCGCCGGTTTATGCCAAGTGGGCAGCAGAATATCAGCAAGCCACCGGTAGCAAAATTAACTACCAGGGCATCGGTTCATCTGGCGGCGTTAAACAGATCATCGCCAAAACCGTTGATTTCGGTGCGTCCGATGCGCCAATGAAAGATGAAGATCTGCAGAAAAATGGCCTGTTCCAGTTCCCTACCGTGATCGGTGGTGTGGTACTGGCAGTTAACCTGCCCAGTATCAAGTCAGGCCAGCTGACGCTGGATGGCAAGACCGTTGGCGATATTTATCTCGGCACCATCAAAAAGTGGAACGACCCGGCGATCGCCAAACTTAACCCGGGCGTGAAACTGCCGGAAACCAACATCAACGTGGTGCGTCGCGCTGATGGTTCAGGCACCTCATTCGTCTTCACCAGCTATCTGGCGAAAGTGAACCAGGACTGGAACAGCAAAATTGGTAAAGGCAACACCGTTAACTGGCCAGTGGGTCTGGGCGGTAAAGGCAACGACGGCGTCGCCGCGTTTGTTCAGCGTCTGCCGGGTTCAATCGGTTATGTTGAATATGCCTACGCTAAACAGAACAACCTGACCTACACCAAACTGATGGATGCTGATGGTAAAGCGGTGGCACCAAGCGAAACCAGCTTCAGCAATGCCGCGAAAGGCGCAGACTGGAGCAAATCGTTCGCACAGGATCTGACCTTCCAGAAGGGCGCTGATGCCTGGCCAATCTCCTCAACCACCTTCATTCTGATCTACAAAGACCAGGCGAATGCGGCCAAAGGCGCTGAAGTACTGAAGTTCTTCGACTGGGCTTACAAGAAAGGCAGCAAAACCGCCACTGCGCTGGATTATGCTGCGCTGCCAGAGAGCGTGACCGAGCAGATTCGCGCCGCCTGGAAAGCCAACATCAAAGACAGTTCTGGTAAAGCGCTTTATCAGTAATTGACCGACCCTGACCGGGCAGCGGTCCGGTCAGACCCAACGGGCGGCTCATGCCGCCCTGATAACTTCTGAAGACTGAGACTTCTATGGCTGCAACGAAGCCGGCATTCAAAGCCCCGGGTAAACAAGGTGATAAGATTTTTGGCGCGCTGGTCAGACTGGCTGCGCTGATTGTACTGTTACTGATGGGCGGCATTATTGTTTCCCTGATCATCTCCTCGTGGCCCAGCATCCAGAAGTTTGGTTTCGCCTTTTTGTGGACCAAAACCTGGGATGCACCCAACGAACAATTTGGTGCACTGGTACCGATCTACGGCACCCTTGTAACCTCCATCATTGCCCTGATTATTGCCGTGCCGGTGAGTTTCGGTATCGCGCTGTTCCTGACTGAACTCTCACCCGCCTGGCTGCGTCGCCCGCTGGGCACGGCTATTGAGCTGCTGGCGGCTATCCCGAGTATCGTTTACGGCATGTGGGGCCTGTTTGTTTTCGCGCCGCTGTTCGCCGAATATTTTCAGACGCCGGTTAATGACGTGATGTCGGGCATTCCGATTGTCGGCGAACTCTTCTCCGGCCCCGCTTTTGGTATCGGTATTCTTGCGGCAGGGGTGATTCTGGCAATCATGATCATCCCTTACATCGCTTCGGTGATGCGCGACGTGTTTGAACAGACCCCGGTGATGATGAAAGAGTCTGCTTACGGTATCGGCTGCACCACCTGGGAAGTGATCTGGCGCGTCGTACTGCCCTTTACCAAAAATGGCGTGATTGGTGGTGTGATGCTGGGACTGGGTCGTGCGCTGGGCGAGACCATGGCGGTCACCTTTATTATCGGCAACACCTACCAGCTCGACAGCCCGTCGCTGTTTATGCCGGGTAACAGCATTACCTCAGCACTGGCTAACGAGTTTGCAGAAGCGGAGTCGGGCGTGCATGTTGCCGCGCTGATGGAGCTGGGACTGATCCTGTTTGTGATTACCTTTATCGTGCTGGCGATTTCAAAGCTGATGATTATGCGACTGCAGAAAAGTGAAGGAGCGCGCTCATGACCACGATTGAAATTCAGGCGCGTGCCGAACTGGACGCATCGCGCCGTAAAATGCAGTCCTGGCGCAGTACTAAAAATAAAATTGCGCTGACGCTGTCGCTGCTGACCATGGCATTTGGTCTGTTCTGGCTGGTGTGGATCCTGTTTACCACCGTAACGCGCGGCGTAGATGGGCTTTCCTGGTCCCTTTTCACTGAATCAACGCCACCGCCGAATACCGCGGGCGGCGGTCTGGCGAACGCCCTGGCGGGCAGTGGATTGCTGATTTTCTGGTCTACCTTTTTTGGTACGCCGCTGGGCATCATGGCGGGTATTTACCTGGCTGAATATGGTCGCAAATCGGCGCTGTCAGAAGTGATTCGTTTTATTAACGACATTCTGCTTTCAGCACCCTCCATTGTGGTCGGCCTGTTCGTCTACACCCTGGTGGTGGCGAAGATGCAGCACTTCTCCGGCTGGGCCGGGGTGATTGCACTGGCTCTGCTGCAGGTGCCCATTGTGATTCGTACCACTGAAAACATGCTGCGTCTGGTGCCAGACAGCATGCGTGAAGCCGCTTATGCGCTCGGCACGCCCAAGTGGAAGATGATCTCGGCCATCACCCTGAAAGCCTCGGTCTCCGGCATCATTACTGGCGTGCTGCTGGCGATTGCCCGCATCGCAGGTGAAACAGCCCCGCTGCTGTTTACGGCACTGTCGAACCAGTTCTGGAGCACCGACATGATGCAGCCGCTGGCGAACCTGCCGGTCACCATCTTTAAATTCGCCATGAGCCCGTTTGCCGAATGGCAGAGCCTGGCCTGGGCGGGTGTGCTGATCATTACCCTTTGCGTGCTGTTGCTGAACATTGTCGCGCGGGTCATTTTCGCCAAAGGTAAACACGGTTAACTTCCGGCGCGGCCCTGAGCGGCGCCGTATAAGAGAGATGAATTATGAGTATCGCGACAGCATCAGCCGATAAAATTCAGGTCCGTAATCTGAACTTCTATTACGGCAAGTTTCATGCGCTGAAGAACATCAATCTGGATATCGCTAAGAATGAGGTGACCGCGTTTATCGGGCCCTCGGGCTGTGGTAAGTCTACCCTGCTGCGTACCTTCAATAAGATGTACTCACTCTATCCGGAGCAGCGGGCCGAAGGGGACATTCTGCTGGATGGCGAAAATATTCTGGCGACACAGCAGGATATCGCGCTGCTGCGCGCCCGCGTCGGCATGGTGTTTCAGAAGCCGACACCGTTCCCGATGTCGATCTATGACAACATCGCTTTCGGCGTGCGTCTGTTTGAAAAGCTGTCACGTGCCGATATGGATGAGCGCGTACAGTGGGCGCTGACCAAAGCGGCGCTGTGGAATGAAACCAAAGACAAGCTGCATCAGAGCGGTTACAGTCTTTCCGGCGGCCAGCAGCAGCGTCTGTGTATTGCCCGCGGCATCGCGATTCGTCCGGAAGTCCTGCTACTGGATGAACCCTGCTCCGCGCTGGACCCCATCTCCACCGGCCGTATCGAGGAGCTGATCACCGAGCTGAAGCAGGATTACACTGTGGTGATCGTGACGCACAACATGCAGCAGGCAGCACGCTGCTCTGACCATACCGCTTTCATGTACCTGGGCGAACTGATTGAGTTCAGCGATACTGACACGCTGTTCACCAAGCCCGCGCAGAAGCAAACCGAAGACTATATTACTGGCCGCTACGGCTGATCTGACAGGAGAACGACATGGATAATCTGAATCTGAATAAGCACATCTCCGGTCAGTTCAATGCCGAACTGGAGCATATCCGTACCCAGGTGATGATCATGGGCGGCATGGTCGAGCAGCAGCTGACTGATGCTATTACCGCGATGCATAATCTGGATGGCGAACTGGCGCAGCGGGTGATCGACGGCGACCAGAAGGTCAACATGATGGAAGTGGAGATTGATGAAGCCTGCGTGCGCATCATCGCCAAACGTCAGCCAACCGCGATCGATTTGCGTCTGGTGATGGCGATCATCAAAACGATCTCCGAGCTGGAGCGCATTGGCGATGTGGCGGAGAAGATCAGCCGCACGGCGCTGGAGAAGTTTGGTCAACAGCATCTTCCGCTGCTGGTGAGCCTTGAGTCGCTGGGACGTCACACTGTGCAGATGCTGCATGATGTGCTCGACGCCTTTGCACGTATGGATCTCAATGAAGCGATTACCATCTACCGTGAAGATAAGAAGGTGGATAAAGAGTATGAAGGCATTGTTCGTCAGCTGATGACCTACATGATGGAAGATCCGCGCACGATTCCCAGCGTGCTGACGGCACTGTTCTGCGCCCGCGCCATTGAGCGCATCGGTGATCGTTGCCAGAACATCTGCGAAATCATCTTCTATTTCGTCAAAGGTCAGGATTTTCGTCATGTGGGCGGGGATCGGCTCGATGAATTACTGTCGGGTGACGATGGCAGCAACAAACCTTCCTGATACACCTTATCCCTGTGCCAGACAGGCGCAGGGATAAGCCTTTCTGATTGGTCACCTCCTGAACTCTCTTTATAATTGCGGCACTTTACTCTCTGAGGTGCGCAATGATGTCTCCTTCTCCCCAATCTAAACCGGGCGTAACGCCGGGCAAAGCGATGCTGGCTGCGGTCAGCGGTTATGCCATGGATGGATTTGACCTGCTGATACTCGGGTTTATGCTGCCGGCTATCAGTGTTTCACTGGCGCTCAATCCATCACAGGCAGGATCGCTGGTGACCTGGACGCTGATCGGCGCGGTCATCGGTGGCATCGTCTTTGGTCATCTCAGCGACCGTTATGGGCGTATTCGTATGCTGACCGTCACGATTCTGGTCTTCTCTATCTTTACCGGCCTGTGCGCGGTGGCGCAGGGCTACTGGGATCTGCTCGCCTGGCGAACGCTGGCAGGTGTGGGGCTGGGCGGCGAGTTTGGGATCGGTATGGCGCTGATTGCCGAAGCCTGGCCTGCGGAGAAGCGTAATCGTGCCTCAGCCTGGGTCGGTATCGGCTGGCAGCTGGGCGTGCTGATGGCGGCCTTTATCACGCCACCGCTGCTGAATATCATCGGCTGGCGTGGCATGTTCCTGGTTGGTTTGTTGCCTGCGCTGGTCTCGTTCGCCATTCGTCGCGGGATGGGAGAACCTGAGGCGTATCAGCGACAGGTTAAACATGTGCCGTCACTCTCGTTTCCGGCACGCCTGAAGCTGCTGGTCCGCGATCGCGCTACCGCTAAAGCCAGCCTGGGCATTTTTATCCTCTGCTCCGTCCAGAATTTTGGCTACTACGGGCTGATGATCTGGATGCCGAGCTACCTCTCCTCCAGCTTTGGTTTCAGCCTGACAAAATCGGGCCTCTGGACCGCCGTGACCGTCGTCGGCATGACCTTTGGCATCTGGCTGTTTGGCGTGCTGGCCGATCGCTTTGCACGCTGGAAAATTTTCCTGCTCTATCAGTTTGGCGCTGTCGTGATGGTGGTGGTCTATGCGCAGCTGCGTGACCCGAACATCATGCTCTTTACCGGCGCCATCATGGGAATGTTTGTTAACGGCATGATTGGCGGCTATGGGGCGCTGATTTCCGATACCTTCCCGCCACAGGTACGTGCCACCGCGCAGAACGTCCTGTTCAACCTTGGGCGTGGCGTAGGCGGTTTTGGTCCGGTCGTGATTGGCCTGCTGGCGAGCCAGTTCTCGTTCACAGCGGCGATTACCCTGCTGGCGCTGATTTATCTGCTGGATATTGTGGCAACGCTGTTCCTGCTGCCGAAGAAACAGAGTCAGGAAGATACGCTGGGGGCCATTGGCTGATGCTCACCTGAAGCAGGAGCTGTGACTGTCATCTCAGCTATTCGGGTTCAGCAACAGGATTCACAATCGTCATCTCAGTAGATGATCAGCAAGATGAGAAAAAAATCCGCACTCTATTTCAGGATAGAGTGCGGTTGATAACATATATCAAGCGAATACAGAGGGATTTATTCAGAGAGCTTACACACTCAATTAATCTCACTGGCAATAAAACTGTCAGATTCCGATGAGATCAATTTTTGATCAGATTAATTTCTTTCTGGGTCTTGTCGCTTTTTTTAACACCAAATTTGCTTCTGACTTAACGGATTTTATATCAGACTTACTGGCACAGAATGGACATGCCATCACACCCGTATAGCTTATCCTGGCTACGCTAAGTGCCTGATTGATAGTATAGCAACTTCCTATAAACGCCCGCCTTGTCTCTGAAGGCAGCTGCGGACAATCCATCCGATGCAGCAGCAATCCTCCGGTTGAATGATCGCTGACGTAGAATTTCATGGCCTTATACATGCCATATCCTTTTGCTGTGTGTAACAAACGAAAATTTGAAAATGCGCTTTTTAAGGTTAGCCATAACCTGTAAAAGCAGCGTCTGAATCCATGTGAAATTAATATGATTGCGGTTTTCACATTAGCTCGTTTGCGTTAAATAAATTTAGCATTTAATTTTAAAGTTAAAAAACATTTTTATTTGGGCTAAATAAATACCTTGTACAGATAAATCTTTTTTTGCTTTAGAATCTAAGAAGGATAGTTCTGCTAACTTACTGATTTGTTGTTTCGTAAACACTAGTCCGTTTCATAAAACATTACGATGAGTAAGAATAAGGGCATAGAAAAAAAGCCATAAGAACCTGAGTTAAAAGAGTTCTTATTTTATACGCACTGAGGTTTGATTCAATAATTGTGATCTTAAATCGAAAATAAGATCAAAATATTTGATCAATATAACTTTGGCTGAGCCTGTAAATGTTACATTAAGGGTATGATTGATAAGCGTTATTATTACCTGTGGCAGTAAATCATTAAACAATTTTATCCAGGTCTTTTTTTTATCGTCAGATGAGCGTGGGTAATATCGTCATGCAGGGTGTGGATGTAATGCGCCGTTACCGCACAGCGTAATACCAAAAAAAAGCCGCAGGCGGAGTAATCTGCTTGCGGCATAAGTCAGCGACTTGCTTCAGGTACTTTATTCTGTTGTCAGGTGCTACTCACTCTGCCAGTGAAAGGGGGAATGTTGCACCGCAACAACCTGCAGGCCATTATTTATCTTCACCACCCGTTGAGGATCCAATATCTGCTGGGGCTCAGGGTTTTTATTCAGCATCACCGTAGCATGTGTGATGCCAGATCTTTCAGCTAGCTGGCACGTATGGCCTGCTATCGCAGGCCTCTTCTTTGCTTTGGTCGCAGGCCTTCGAACCAGGGTGGTAGCTGGCTTCGTAAAAGATTTGATACTTCCTTCTTCTATTGCGTCAGCCTGACCATTATTGGGTTGTTTCAGGCATACCAGACATCGGCCAACTTCGTGGTGATGCTGTAAAGCTACGGTCATTGCCTGCAGCGCTGTATAAAGGGTGCCAATAAATGTCCGATCGTCGAGAGACTTCGGAATTAAATTACACCCTTCCCGATGTAACAACGTTCCGCTCTCATAATGATTGCTGATGTAGTATTTCATTGCTTTTAACATGCTAATTCCTTAAGCATTACTGGACCTGAATATATCAGGTGAAAGATAATGATATTGATTCTTATTATTATAGTTTCTATTGTCGGGCAGATAATGATTGCATAACTCGCCTGGAACTAAATGCGCGCGCCCAAAAAATCGTTTTAATTTGCGTGAAGGTATTTAACCGGTTTAACCCGCGCAATCTGAATCAACGCTGAATTTCACGTTACGTAAAACAGAAGCATTTTAGTGTAGCAGCGAAATAAGCTGGCAGTTAGCTGAGATACACTTTTCTGGTGTTGACTGATTAAGCGTCAGTGCAAAGAATAGTGGGGCCAGGTGGTAAACAGTATCCGCCTGCTTCGCACACCGGCAGACAACATCGCCAGCCTGGCTTATCGGCATACGCCAGCGTTAAACCTTATTATCGACGGGGGCCATTAATTGATACTGCGCCAGGAGACGCGTTAATACGGCAGCGGCTGAACAGTAAGAGGCAGTAGCAATAAGGAAGGATGCCAGGCCAAACGGTTGCTAAACCGGGCATCCTGGACGGATTACTTCATGAGCGGCAGAAGTTGCTGATACAGAATTGAAAAGGTCTCCCGACGTGACTGGTAATGTACCCTTTTGTCCGGATCCGGTTGATGCCGCTGCACCAGAGTCGGCGTCGGGACGGTGACTTCCGGATTCAGCGCCTGCTGCGCCAGCCTTGCGGCGCCCAGAGCCGGACCCACTTCACCTCCGTGGCAATAGTCCAGCGTCTGGCCACTGATATCCGCCAGCATCTGACGCCACAGGGTGCTGCGTGCGCCGCCGCCGATCAACATAATACTCTTTGGCTGCACGCCACACTCATGCAGCACATCCATGCCCTGCGCCAGAGCAAATCCCACCCCTTCCAGCACCGATCGTGCCAGCTCAGGCCGGCCATGCTGGTGGGTAAAGCCAAAGAAGGCGCCCAGTGCATTCGGGTTGTTATGCGGCGTACGCTCACCGGAAAGATAGGGCAAAAACCATAACCCGGGTACGTCATCGCGTGCGCGCTCCGCTTCAGCCAGCAGCTCAGGAACATCTTTGCATCCGGTCAGCGTTGCTGCCCAGTCCAGACAGGAGGCTGCGCTGAGCATCACCGACATCAGATGCCAGCGCTGCGGTAACGCATGGCAGAAGCTGTGTACCGCGCGCGCCGGATTGCTGAGATAGCCGTCGCTTACCACAAAGTAGACGCCCGATGTCCCCAGCGACAGCATTCCCTGACCGGGTTCGGTCATGCCGACACCTATCGCACCTGCAGCATTGTCGCCACCGCCTGCAGCCAGCGGCACCGCGTTCATCTTCCACCGTGTCGCCAGTTCAGTATGCAGTGTGCCCGTCAGGGCATTGCCTTCATAGAGCGTCGGCATCTGCTCCCGGCGGAGATCGCAGGCGTGCAGCATCACATCGCTCCAGTCACGTTGCGCCACATCCAGCCACATTGTCCCTGCGGCATCGGACATATCAGTGGCGAAGTCGCCACTCAATCGCCAGCGCAAATAGTCTTTGGGCAACAGCACGTGAGCAATCTGACTGAATATGGCCGGTTCATGCTGCTGCACCCACAGCAGCTTGGGAGCTGTGAAGCCGGGCATCATCAGGTTGCCGGTGATAGCCCGTGAATCCGGCACCTTCCGTTCCAGCTCACGACACTGCGCCTCGCTGCGTCCGTCATTCCAGAGCATGGCCGGACGTAATACCTGGTTAGCGCTGTCGAGCAGCGTGGCACCATGCATCTGTCCGCTCAGCCCGATGGCCTGCACTGCACGCAGGTCCTGCTTCGCGCTCAGCGCCTGCATAGCCAGCTCCAGCGCCTGCCACCAGCTTTCGGGATCCTGTTCACTCCACAAGGGCTGTGGACGCGAAACCTGCAGGGGCGACGTTTCTGTCGCCACCACGTTGCCCTGTGCATCCATCAGCACCACTTTGACGCCAGAGGTGCCTAAATCGATCCCGATAAACATGCTCTGCTCCTGAAGGGTTAGAAATCAAACAGGTAGTGATTCACCAGATTTTCCAGCTGCTCCTGACGTCCGCTCTGATGCTGCGGATTGAGTTGCTGCTGCTGAGCATGCGCCGCCAGTGCCTCCAGTGAAAACTCACCTTTCAAAATTTGCTGACCGAACTCACCATTCCAGCCGCTGTAGCGCTGTGCCACACGCTTATCAAGTTCACCATCGCTGATCATGCGAGCCGCCACTTTCAGCGCCAGCGCCATGGTATCCATCGCGCCAATATGACCGTAGAAGAGATCATATTTATCGGTGCTCTGACGACGCACTTTGGCATCAAAGTTTAAGCCGCCAGTGGTAAAGCCGCCCGCTTTAAGGATCTCATACATCACCAGTGCATTCTCTTCCACGCTGACCGGGAACTGATCGGTATCCCAGCCGCACTGCGGATCGCCGCGGTTGGCATCGACTGAACCAAAAATACCCAGCGCAATAGCGGTAGCGATTTCATGATGGAAAGAGTGGCCCGCCAGCGTGGCGTGGTTGGCCTCCACGTTAACCTTGATCTCTTTCTCCAGGCCGAACTGTTTCAGGAAGCCATACACCGTCGCGACATCATAATCATACTGATGCTTAGTCGGCTCCTGCGGTTTCGGTTCAATCAGCAGCGTGCCCTGGAAGCCAATTTTATGTTTGTGTTCGACCACCATTTGCATAAAGCGGCCAATCTGCTCGCGCTCCTGGCGCAGATCGGTATTCAGCAGCGTTTCGTAGCCTTCCCGTCCGCCCCACAACACATAGTTTTCGCCGCCCAGGGTTTTGGTCGCCTGCATAGCACTGCAGACCTGCGTCGCGGCCCAGGCAAAGACTTCCGGATCGGGATTAGTGGCAGCGCCAGCCCCGTATCGCGGATGGGTAAAGCAGTTGGCCGTGCCCCACAACAGTTTCACGCCAGTCTCTTGCTGTTTCTCCAGCAGTTTATCGGTCATAGCGGCAAAGTTTTCTTTGTAGCTGTGCAGCGAATCACCTTCAGGTGAGACATCAACGTCATGGAAGCAGTACCACGGCACATTCAGTTTATGGAAAAACTCAAAGGCCACATCCGCCTTTAGTTTTGCCTGCTGCAGCGCATCCCCGCTTTTCTGCCATGGGCGATCAAAAGCCCCCACGCCAAACATATCTGCACCATTCCAGCAGAAGGTGTGCCAGTAACAGGCAGCAAAGCGCAGATGCTCCGCCATGGTCTTGCCGAGGATGACCTCATCGGGATTGTAGTGGCGGAAAGCAAGAGGATGCGTCGACTGGGTGCCTTCATAACGAACCCGATCGATCTGATCGAAATAAGCGTGCATGGTGTGCTCCTTAGCATCAGTACCCGAATGGTCTGCGTTGAAGCAATATTCAATAGGGGCTGTGGCTTCAGCTCAATTACGATATTTCATAACGGGCATCAGATAATTATTATTTGTGCGCTGTCTCGCAAAATAATGTTATTAACGGGATGATTTAACCTGTTCACTCTCTTGTCTTAAAAAGATGAAACCTCGATCGCGCTCATAAAAAATGAAATAAACCAAAAAACGTAATAGCCGGATAAAAATCAGTAATTGCTGTAACCGGAGAAGAAGGGCAACAATTCATCCGCCTGGTTTATAGGCCTGAAACGACAATAGCCTCAACCTACAGGATGATCACAATGAAGATGAAACATGCACTGCTCGCCGCCTGCGCGGCGCTGGCGCTGTTCAGCCAGACCAGCGTGGCAAAAGAAGTGAAGATCGGCATGGCGATTGACGATTTGCGCCTTGAGCGCTGGCAGAAAGACCGCAATATTTTCGTTAAACAGGCGGAAACACTGGGTGCTAAGGTGTTTGTTCAGTCAGCCAACGGCAACGAAGAGACACAGATGTCGCAGATTGAAAATATGATCAATCGCGGTGTCGATGTGCTGGTGATTATTCCCTACAACGGTCAGGTATTGAGTAACGTTGTCGCTGAAGCGAAACGGGAAGGCATTAAAGTGCTGGCCTATGACCGAATGATAAATAATGCCGATATCGATTTTTATATCTCTTTCGATAATGAAAAAGTGGGCGAGTTGCAGGCCGAAAGCATTGTGAAACAGGTGCCTAAGGGCAACTATTTTTTAATGGGCGGTTCGCCAGTGGATAATAACGCCCGCCTGTTCCGTGCCGGACAGATGAAAGTGTTAAAACCTTATATTGATAACGGCAGCATTAAAATTGTCGGCGATCAGTGGGTCGATGCCTGGCTGCCGGAAAACGCCCTGAAAATTATGGAAAATGCCCTGACCGCCAACAGTAACCACATTGATGCGGTCGTTGCCTCAAATGATGCCACCGCAGGCGGTGCCATTCAGGCCCTTAGCGCGCAGGGGCTGGCCGGAAAAGTGGCGATCTCCGGACAGGATGCCGATCTGGCCGCGATTAAACGTATCAAAGCGGGTACGCAGACCATGACGGTTTACAAACCGATCACGGAGCTGGCCACCGAAGCGGCGAAAATAGCCGTCGAACTGGGTGAGGGCAAAACACCCGCCAGCAACAGCACGCTGAACAATGGCCTGAAAGATGTGCCGTCACGGCTGCTGAAGCCGATTCCGGTTAACAAAGACAATATCGAAAGCACCGTGGTGAAAGACGGTTTCCACAAACAGAGCGAACTCTGACCGCGCATAGCGTGAGGGAGAACAGTCGATGCTGCTGGAAATGAAAAACATCACCAAACGTTTCGGTGCTGTTAAGGCGCTGAATGATGTCAGCCTGCAACTTGAGGCGGGTGAAGTGATGTCGTTGTGCGGTGAGAATGGATCGGGCAAATCGACGCTGATGAAAATCCTGTGCGGACTCTATCCGCACGGCGATTTTGATGGACAGATTCACTTCTCTGGCGACGACATTCAGGCACAGACCATTCGCGATACCGAACGTAAAGGCATTGTGATTATCCATCAGGAGCTGGCGCTGGTGCGGCAACTGACGGTGATGGAGAACATCTTCCTCGGCGCCGAACTGAGTCGTTTCGGCATGGTGGATGATGAAACCATGACCCTGCGCTGCCAGCAACTGCTGGCGCGGGTCGGGCTGAACGTCTCGCCTGCAACCCGCGTGGGCGAGTTAGGCCTGGGTCAGCAGCAGCTGGTGGAGATTGCCCGCGCCCTTAACAAACAGGTCCGGCTGCTGATTCTGGATGAGCCGACCTCTTCTCTGACGGAGCAGGAGACGGATGTGCTGCTGAGCATCATTCGTAATCTGCGTGAACACGGTATCGCCTGCATCTACATCTCGCACAAGCTGAACGAGGTCAAGGCGATCTCCGACACCATCTGCGTAATCCGTGACGGCCAGCATATTGCCACCCGTCCTGCGGCAGGCCTGAGCGAAGATGACATCATCACCATGATGGTCGGACGCGAGCTGACCGCGCTCTATCCCCATGCGCCGCATCAGATTGGGGATGTGATACTCAAAGTGGACAATCTCACCGCCTGGCATCCGGTTAACCGCCACATCCGCCGCGTCAACAACGTCTCGTTCACACTCAGACGCGGTGAAATCCTTGGCATTGCCGGGCTGGTCGGCGCAGGCAGGACTGAAACGGTGCAGTGCCTGTTTGGTGTCTGGCCTGGGCGCTGGCAGGGTGATATCTGGATCAACGACAAACAGGTCAACATCACTGATTGCCGTGCCGCGATTGCGCACGGCATTGCGATGGTGCCGGAAGATCGCAAAAAGGATGGCATCGTGCCGCTGATGGCGGTGGGCAAAAATATTACCCTGGCGGCACTGGATCAGTTCAGTCACCGACTCTCGACGCTGGATGAAGCGCAGGAGCAGCAAGCGATCAACGACGCGATCAGTCGGCTGCGCGTAAAAACCTCCTCATCGGAACTGCCGATTGGCCGTTTAAGCGGCGGCAACCAGCAGAAAGCGATTCTGGCGAAGTGCCTGCTGCTCAATCCAAAAATCCTGATCCTGGATGAACCGACACGCGGCATTGATGTGGGTGCCCGTCAGGAGATCTACCTGCTGATCAATGCGCTGGTTCAGCAGGGTATCGCGGTGATTGTGATTTCCTCTGAGCTGCCGGAAGTACTGGGCCTGAGCGATCGGGTTCTGGTGATGCATGAAGGGCAGATCAAAGCCGATTTGATTAACGATAATCTGACTCAGGAGCAGGTGATGGAAGCTGCCCTGCGGAGTGAACATTATGCTTAAAAGTGAAAGTACCCAAAGCCGCCTCTCAGGTACGCCGGGCAAACCGTCACCGGGCAGGTTCACGCTGCCCAACCTGCAGGTTCTGGTGATGCTGGGCGCGATTGTGCTGATTGCGCTGTTCTTTACCTGGACTACCGACGGCTCGTGGCTCAGTGCGCGTAACGTCTCCAACCTGCTGCGACAGACCGCTATCACCGGCATTCTGGCGGTCGGCATGGTGTTCGTGATTATCTCGGCGGAGATCGACCTGTCAGTGGGTTCTATGATGGGTCTGCTGGGCGGCGCGGCGGCAATCTTTGACGTCTGGCTCGGCTGGCCGCTGCCGCTGACCATCGTGGTCACACTGGTGATGGGACTGCTGCTCGGCACCTGGAATGGCTGGTGGGTGGCGTATCGCAAAGTGCCGTCGTTTATTGTGACACTGGCGGGGATGCTGGCGTTCCGCGGTATTCTGGTCGGCATTACCGATGGCACCACCGTTGCGCCGATTACACCGGGCATGTCGCAGATTGGACAGAGTTATCTGCCGGGCGGTGTCGGTTTCGGCTTTGGTGTTGCAGGTCTGGCGCTGTTTACACTCTGGCAATGGCGGCTGCGGCTGCGTCGTCAGCAACTCGGCCTGCCACAGGGCGCAGCAAGCGGCACCGTGGGGCGTCAGGCGATCACGGCTATCTTAGTGCTGGGTGCCATCTGGTTACTCAATGATTATCGTGGCGTACCTACGCCGGTGTTGTTGCTGGCTGTGCTGCTGCTGGCGGGCATGTTTATGGCAACCCGCACCGCATTCGGCCGTCGTATCTACGCTATCGGCGGCAACATAGATGCAGCCCGCCTCTCTGGCATTAACGTGGCGCGCACCAAGCTGGCGGTGTTTGCCATCAACGGTGTGATGGTGGCGATTGCCGGGCTGATCCTCAGCTCGCGGCTGGGTGCAGGCTCACCATCGGCGGGTAATATTGCGGAACTCGACGCGATTGCCGCCTGCGTCATTGGCGGCACCAGCCTGGCGGGCGGCGTGGGGTCGGTTGCGGGCGCGGTCATGGGGGCCTTTATCATGGCCTCGCTGGATAACGGCATGAGCATGATGGATGTGCCGACTTTCTGGCAGTACATCGTCAAAGGCGCGATTCTGCTGCTGGCGGTGTGGATGGATACCGCAACGCGGCGTCGGGTGTAATCGCGCGGGCGATCACATTGTGGCGCAAACAATTTTTTTGCCCCTTTCAGCCGTGTTATGCAATGCGCTAAGGATTTAAGGGAACGCGCCATCATGCATGATAAACGTTATCGCATTACGCTGTTGTTTAACGCCAATAAAGTGTATGACCGTCAGGTGGTTGAGGGCGTCGGTGAGTATTTACAGGCGTCGCAGACAGACTGGGATATCTTCATCGAAGAAGATTTTCGCTGCCGCATCGACAACATCCGTGAGTGGCTGGGTGATGGGGTGATCGCCGATTACGACGATCGCTCTATCGAAGCTCTGCTGTCGAATGTCTCTGTCCCCATTGTCGGCGTGGGTGGCTCTTATCATCGCCAGGAAGATTATCCTCCGGTGCATTACATCGCCACTGACAACGCCGCGCTGGTGGAGAAAGCTTTTCTGCATCTGAAAGAGAAGGGCATCAACCGCTTTGCCTTTTATGGTTTACCGGCCTCCAGTGGCAAGCGCTGGGCGCAGGAGCGGGAACAGGCATTTCGTCAGCTGGTAGGGCGTGAGCGTTACCAGGGCGTGGTCTATCAGGGCATGGAGACCGCGCCGGAAAACTGGCAGCACGCGCAGAACCGGCTCGCCGACTGGCTGCAGACACTGCCGCCGCAAACCGGCATTATCGCCGTGACTGACTCCCGGGCGCGACATCTGCTGCAAGCCTGTGAACACCTGAAAATACCTGTACCGGAAAAGTTAACGGTGATCGGGATTGATAATGAGGAGCTGACCCGCTATCTGTCACGCGTCGCGCTCTCGTCCGTGGCGCAGGGTTCACGGCAGATGGGTTATCAGGCGGCCAAACTGCTGCACCGGTTGCTGGATAATCAGCCTCTGCCCCTTCAGCGCATTCTGGTGCCGCCGGTGAAAGTCATCGCAAGGCGCTCAACCGACTTCCGCTCACTGCGCGATCCGGCGGTGATTCAGGCAATGCACTACATCCGCTTTAACGCCTGTAAGGGCATTAAGGTGGAACAGGTGCTGGATGCGGTCGGGCTGTCGCGATCTAATCTGGAAAAACGCTTTCGTGATGAGACCGGCGACACCATTCATGCCATGATTCATCGCGAAAAACTGGAAAAAGCGCGCGAACTGCTGGCTTCTTCATCGCTTAACATCAATGAGATCTCCCAGATGTGCGGTTACCCTTCGCTGCAATATTTCTATTCGGTATTCCGTAAAAGCTACGACACCACCCCAAAAGAGTATCGCCAGCATTTTGGGGAGAATGTGTTGTAGCAGGAAAGGGTGAGTCTGGCGGGAATGGATATCGGGTAAAAAAGCACGGGCCGCGCCACTAAAACATCCGCTGCTCACTCTCCTCCAGCACCGCCAGTGCCAGCCCGTTAGCCGGGTCAATCCGGTTCTCCGGGAAGTGCAGCTGAGTATGCGCGGCGGTAAAAGCCAGCGCGTTACCGTGTGCGGTATCGCGTACCGCCTTACAGAAGCGCTCACTGGCGTTCCACGGACAATCAATGATGATTGTGGCGGGATTGAGCAGCAGCATAATCTGACTCAGTGCCGCACCCAGATAGCCACCTGCCAGCGCCATCACCTCATCCACCACTCGTGGCGCGCTGTCGCGGTTCTGCCAGCTCAGCCCAGGCTGACGCTGTGCCAGCTGTTGTTTAATCGCAGGCTGACTGACCAGCGCTTCAAGGCAACCCCGACGACCACAACTGCAACGCGGCCCTTCGGGCTGGACAACCAGATGGCCGGCCTCGCCCGCCGTCCAGCTGTGGCCGGTAAAGACTTCGCCATGCTGTACCAGTGCGCCGCCAATCCCCTCTGAAATACGCAGATAAAAATGGCTGCTCTCCACCGATAATCCACGCTGATCAACAGCCAGCAGCGCGGCGGCTTTAACATTGTTCATAATGCGAATCGGCAGACGAACGTGCTTGCGTAGCGCGCTCAGCAGGTCAACATCCTGCCATTCAAGCGGCAATGAAATGTGCATCCAGCCGCGTCGCGGATCAACGATGCCGGGAAAGCCCAGGCCAATGCCGAGCAAATCGGGATAGTGCTCAGTCAGTTCACGGCACAGCATGGCCAGCTCAGCCAGCAGGCGGGTCGGATTACTGGTATCAGTACGTAGTGTCGCTTCAGCCAGTACCTGGGAAAAATAGTCGCAGACCCGCCAGTGGACCACGTTGCGTTCCACCATAATGCCTGCGCTCTTAAGTTTTTCTGGCCTGAGGGTAATCCCGATTTTAGGCCGTCCGGCGGCCGCCACGCTGACCGGGCCCAGCTCTTCGATCAGGCCTTGTTCAAGCAGGTCATCAATGATTAATGAGACGGTATTTTTGCTGAGTGTCAGCACCTCCGCCAGATCCTGACGCGACGTCACGCGCAGCTTACGCAGCTGACTCATCACCCGTTTCTGGTTATTCAGTCTCAGTAGTGCAGGGCCTTTGCCATTCGTTTTCATCACGGGTTCACTCAACAGAGGAGTAACAATTGAGTGTATCAGCCCATGCGGATTCTTCATCCCACACTTTGCGTGCTGTTTCACACAACCCAATCGACGGTGGCGGAGATCGTGATGATGATCGGATTGCCGGATTAACACGGGTTTTCTGTGGTACCGGCGGAGCGGGCGAGACTGCGGGTGCAGCACCGTTGTCTGCGCCGGGTAGGGGAGAAAGACAAAGCAAGGGTGGTGAATGGCAAGGATGCGGAACATCAGGCCCGATTAACGCAGTGACCCGGCACAGCCGGGTCACTGATTAATATTCGTCGCCGCGCACCCGACTGCGATAGCTTTCCCAGTCGAAACGCACCCACAGGCTGTTACCGAGCCGCATACGATCCATGACGCGTTCACCCAGCAGTGCATTCATACCTGCATGGTCGAGGTTAGATAACATGCCGGTCGGTCGTTTCGACGAAGAACGGCGATCAACTATCTGGTTGATGATCACTTTTTCGTAGCGCGATTCGCTCTGCATACCAATTTCATCAATCACCAGCAGATCAACGCTGCTGAGATCCTGAATCAGCCGTTCTTCGGTAATGCCGCTACTGCCGCTGAAGGTGCCCTTCATACTCGACATCAGATCGGCCACCGTCACGATCAGCACGCTTTTACCGCGCAGAATCAGGTCATTGCCAATCGCGGCAGCCAGATGGTTCTTACCGGTGCCGGGACGTCCTGAAAAGACAAAGCTGGCGATGCTGCCATCAAATTCGGCAGCGTACTGACGTGCCAGCTCCAGCGCTTTGCGCTGTCCCTCGTTCTCTACCCGGTAATTATCAAATGAGCAGTTCATGTGCAGCTCACGAATACCGGATCGGCCCATCACGCGCTGCATTTTCATTGCGCGGTTTTCACGCACAATCGCCTCTGAACGCAGGCGACCCTGCTCCTGATTCCACGCCAGCAGCTCTTCACCATTAGCAAATTTCGGCCGGGTGCCCTCAGGCATCATTCTTTTCAGACGGTTAAAGAGATCGTTGGGCGTTTTCATCATTCACCTCGGAAACCATCGGGAATGGTACGGTCAGGATCAGGCAACTGCGTAATATCACGCTTCGGTTGCCCGCCATTTGCGGCGCGGTTCATCTGAACGCTGCGCGCCAGCTTTTGTTGCCACTGCACATGATGGAACATCCGGCCTTCGGCCTGCCAGTAGGCCACAAAGGCCGCCAGCTCGCTGGGCGTTACCGGTTCACTTAGCGCCACGCCCCAGATGGCGGCCTGACGGGTAAAGTCGGCATCCGGCTGCCAGCCCTGATACATGGCGAACTTGCCTGCCGGCGTATGAATCGCGGCGGGCGCGTCGTCATACAGGCTGTCATCCAGCGCCACATCATTTGGCTGCCGGGCGGCGGTTTCCAGCGCCAGCAGCTCAGCCAGACGCGTCGGTGTGATGGCGTACATCACCGGCGCATAGTTATCTAACACCGCCAGCGTGCCCTTTTCCGCCTGCTGCAGGGCAGTCAGCGGATCCTGTCGGAAGGCATCCAGGCCAATAAGCGTTGAAGTTAAGATTTTAGCTGACATGAAAAGACCTGAGGTTAACGAACACCTTGCGTCGGGAACCCATCACCGACGCAGAAGTGTTTATTGTACCTGTTTTAAGGGTGCGGATCGCTTAAAAAGCAACGCTGCGGATCAGTGTGAGGTGACCGTGGAGGTCGCGTGGCGGGCCGGTGCAGATTCGGTGATTTGTACCCGGACACCCGCAGCAGCCGGACGGGTCTGCCACAAATAGCGCACTGAGGCGAGCCAGCAGAGGCTGTATCCCAGAAGCTCGGTACCCTCTTCGGCCATGTTTTTCACCACGCGGTTGTAATCCCCCAGCATCAGATGCTGCCACAGCGCATGCACACCAAACAGGCGGGAGAAGACCAGCACCACTAAGAAGCCAGAGGCCATCACCGGCCAGCTGCGATGCAGCAGCAGATTCGCCAGCGCATGCACGGTTTTTTTTGGCGTCCGCAGCGCGACAGCCAGCGAACCCGCCGTAACGGCCAGAGCAAACCAGACCCAGCTGCCGTGCTGAAAAGTATCAAAAACAAAGTCGAGTTCGCGGATGAGCATGCAGCTGTAAAAGCCCGCCACTAAGGTCAGCGCCCCGCGCTGAGCGGGACGACGGCGAGCCGCAATAAAGAACAGTGCGGCGATCATCGCCAGCATGCATTCCTGGGTGGTTTCAGTAAAAGAGGTTTCGTGGAGCGCGTCGTTCATCCAGGCCACATCAATGTAGACAGGGACGATAGTCAACGCGAGAACCAGAGCTGCCAGAAGGAAAACCGCTATTTCGCGGCCAATAATTGTCAAATCGTTGCGCATAAGGTTACCGGTATAATGATTAGCGGACTCATTATATTTTAAACGCCCGATTCCCTTTCTCATTTTATGCCCCGCTAGAAGCTGGCACTGAATCCAAAGGTATAAAGTTGCTGCTCCTGATTATTCAGCGCCTCACTTTGTGAAAACGCAGCAAAAGCAGCCAGATTCGCGTTGAGTGGCATTTGTGCACCGATGCTCACATCAATGCCATCGGATTGATCAGAGCCGTTGGTTGCCTCGCGCCGGGGATTCTGCGATGTATCGGCCATCAGATAGTGATAACTCAGCTGCGCCCAGGGCGATATCCATCCCTGTTTCGAATCAATGCGCCAGCCGACGCTGGCGCTCTGCTCACGGCTCTGCTGATCGCTGTAATCGCATTGCAGACAGTTCATCTGCTGCGGATCGACCGCATACTGCGCCACGGGTCCGGTGGTGAGTGACGGGGCAATAGGCAGGTCAACGCCCGCCCGATAGCGTTTTCCCAGCGGCGTAGTGCCTACGCTGCCGGTTTCACTGTGCAGGGCAATGGGGGATGCGGTAGGCGAGTTAATGGCGGCTTCAAACAGGGCGCGGCTTTCATCGCTGAAGGCGAGTGGGTTCAGGGCGATCTTCTCCGCCAGGATCGTGTCGTAGTCGGGAGAGAAGACGGGATGTTGAGGCGCAGAGGTGCCACCGCGGGCAAAAGTCGGTTGCGTTAAGAGTAACAGGCATACAGCACAGCAGGTCCGCAGACCTTTCCAACCGCTTCTCGGCACCATCGCTTCTCCGGGCAAAACTGAAGTTATTATCCGGCGTCTTAATTAAATTTTCGGCCCGTCTCTGTTATTTAACCGGTGGTTGTTTAACTATCAACCGATAAATTCTAAGATCAAGCGGACCGCCAGAATTTTCACGTCATTAAAGGAAAAAAGTGATGCAACGATGTGGTTGGGTAACGCAGGATCCCCTCTATCTGGCCTATCACGACCGTGAATGGGGTGTGGTGCAAAGAGACAAGCGCGCGCTGTTTGAGATGCTTTGTCTGGAAGGGCAGCAGGCGGGATTATCCTGGATCACCGTGCTGAAAAAGCGGGAAAACTATCGGGCGGCCTTTCACCAGTTTGATCCGCAGGCCATAGCATTGATGGATTCCACAGATATTGACGCGCTGATGCTCAACAGCGGCATTATCCGCCACGCGGGTAAAATCGCGGCCATTATCGCTAACGCGCGTGCTTATCTTGAAATGGAGACGAAAGGCGAGGATTTCAGCCACTTCGTCTGGCAATTTGTCGATAACGTGCAAATCGTTCACGATTATCCTGATTACAGCCAGGCACCCACGACGTCAGAGCACGCCATTGCGCTCTCTAAGGCGTTAAAGCAGCGTGGTTTTAAATTCATCGGCCCCACAATTTGCTACTCCTTTATGCAGGCCTGTGGGCTGATAAATGATCATCAGAGCAACTGTTTTTGTCATCCTGACAATCAAAAGACGTGATTCCCGTTAAATCAGGATTTTTCCGCACTACATTCCCTGGCATCAGGCGGCATAATCGTGCCACTTATGGGAAAGGTTTTCCCCTGTGTGTCGAATGTAAGGGAACAAAAATGCAGAAAAAATTAATCGCCATCACTTTGTTATTAAGCGGCACCCTGGCCCTGCCAGGGTGTACGACCAATCCTTACACCGGCGAATCTCAGGCGGGTAAGTCAGGCGTGGGCGCGGGCCTGGGCGCACTCGTGGGTGCCGGTGTCGGCGTGCTCTCCTCGTCGAAAAAAGATCGTCGTAAAGGCGCACTGATTGGTGCCGCTGGCGGTGCTGCACTGGGCGGTGGCGTGGGCTACTACATGGATGTACAGGAAGCGAAACTGCGCGACAAAATGCGCGGCACGGGTGTCAGCGTGACCCGTAATGGCGATAACATCGTTCTGAATATGCCAAATAATGTCACCTTCGACTCTAATAGCAGCAATCTGAAACCGGCCGGTGCAAATACCCTGACCGGTGTTTCAATGGTGCTGAAAGAGTATCCGAAAACAGCGGTAAACGTCGTAGGTTACACTGACAGCACTGGCAGCCGTGCACTGAACATGCGCCTGTCTCAACAGCGTGCTGAAAGTGTTGCCAGCGCGTTGATCGTGCAGGGTGTTGCCAGCGATCGCCTGCGTACGCAGGGTGCAGGCCCGGATAATCCGGTTGCCACCAACAGCACCGAAGCAGGCAAAGCACAAAACCGTCGTGTTGAGATCACGCTCAGCCCACTGTAATAATCGCGCGCGCCCCCGACCTGGGGGCGTCTTTTTTCTGTAAAGCCTTCCGCTAAAAGAATCAGTAATGTTTCGGCGAATAGAGCCAGCAGACGCTTTATGGTAGCCTGATCAAAAATTGATCAGAGAATATTTCCTCATGTCTCTTAAAGCCATCGCTACGGTTTTAGGCCTTTCCGTGACGACGGTCAGTCGTGCCCTTAATGGTTATCAGGACGTTGCTCACGAAACGCGTAAGCGTATCGAAGAGGAAGCGCAGCGGCGCGGCTACCGACCCAATGCAGCGGCGCGGCGTCTGAAAACCGGTCGCGCTAACGCGGTGGGTCTTATCTACCCGATCAGTGCATCTTCTCTGAGTGGCAGCGACTTTAGCGACATGCTGCTGTCGCTGGATCATCACCTTGCCTGTCATGACATTAATCTGCTGTTACTGATGGATAAGCAGCAGAGTCAGTCGACACTGACACATCTGTTGCGCAGTGGGGCCGTGGATGCCCTTATCGTCGGTCACACTACGCCCGATGACAGCCGACTTCATGCGCTGCTTCAGGCTAATTTTCGCTTTCTGGCGCTGGGCCGCAGCGATCTGCCACCCACTTATGCCTGGTTTGATGTGGATCACTTCGCGGGTTCGCAGATGGCGGTGAGCTGGTCGCTGGCGCAGGGACGGCAGCGGATAGCCTGGCTCGGTAGCAACGAACACAGCACGCAGGTGCGTGAGCGTCGTCAGGGATATCTGACCGCGCTGGGCGATGTCGCACCTTATGCGATGGCGGCTGTGTCGCCGTCTCGCCGTGCCGGCTATCAGCAAACCAGGCAGTGGCTGGCAGAGGCGGCGGTACCGGAAGTGATTATCACCGACTGCGCTGTGCTGGCTGAAGGCGCAGCTCTGGCACTGCATCAGGCAGGACGGTCAGCAGGTGAGCGTGCCATTCTGCTGGCAGGCTGGGAGGGATTGCCGCGTGATGCGATTCTCGATCATCCCATTGTCGCTATTCGCCAGGCAACACCGCACCAGGCCGGAGAGCAGGTGGCTGAAATGGTCATCCAGCTGATCAATGGCGCACCACCGGAAACGTTACAGACCCTTTGGCAACCCTGGCTGCAATTACCGGTATAGCACTTTTTGCGGTGAGCTTTGCTTGTGCTAGTCTCTGCCTGGTTTCTCATTTCGCAGGATATCTCATGAAAATCAGGCCGCCTCGTGCCACCATCAGCGATGTTGCTCACGCGGCACGAACGGGCAAAACCAGCGTTTCACGCTATCTCAATGGCGAGCTGCATCTGCTTTCTGACGGTTTAAAAGCGCGGATTGAGCAGGCGATTGCCGATCTCAGCTATCGTCCAAGCCAGATGGCGCGCGGCCTGAAGCGCGGACGTACCCGCCTGATCGGGCTGATTATTGCCGATATCACCAATCCCTATTCCGTCGATGTGATGAGCGGTATTGAAGCCGCCTGCCGCGAGCAGGGTTTTACCCTGCTGATGTGTAACACCAATAATGAAGTGGATCTGGAGCAGCACTATCTGCAACTGCTTAGCAGCTATCAGGTAGAAGGCATCGTGGTTAACGCGGTCGGTATGCGTGAAGAGGTGCTGAATCATCTGCAACAATCCCTGCTGCCAATGGTGCTGATTGACCGAAAAATCCCCGATTTTCCCTGCGATGTAGTGGGACTGAATAACGCCGAAGCGGCTGAAACAGCCACGCGCCATCTGGTCGACAATGGCTATAACGCACTGCTGTTTCTGAGTGAGCCGCTGGGCAGCGTCAACACTCGCCGCGAGCGTCTGCAGGCTTTCCGCCAGCTGCTGGCAACGCATCCTCAGGTTGAGCATGAGAATACTGAAGTGGGGCTGCATCAGCCCGATGCGCTGGACCAGGCGTTGCTGGCCTTCCATCAGCGTCATACCGGCAAACGCTGCGCGGTGATGGTCGCCAACGGGGCGCTGACGCTGCAGGTGGCGCGATCGTTACAACGACTCAATCTGCACTGGGGTCGCGATATCGGCCTGCTCGGTTTTGATGAACTGGAGTGGGCGGCGCTGGCCGGTGTCGGTATCACCACGCTGAAACAACCCACCTGGCAGATTGGCTTCAGTGCACTGGAACGCCTGATTGACCGTATTGAGGGCAGTGATGTGCCGGTTGGCGAGCAGGTCTTCTCTGGTGAACTGATTGTTCGCGGCTCAAGCCAGCCTCTGGGCTGAATTTCAGATTTAACCTTCCGTTTACGTGCTCGCTTCGTGAGCACGATCATAATTTCACAGTTTGCTCCTTTGCTTTGGAACCGGTTCCATTTAGGGTTTTTCTATTCGTTATGGGCAGAACCCTGCCATGGAGTAGAACATGAAACCTGACATCATCGTGGTGACCGCCGCTTATGGCCACGCGCAGATCGCCGCACTCGGCGGTCAGCGTGCGCTGCTGCCGATTATTCAGCAGGCGGGCGCTGACGGCGTTGAAATCCGCCGCGAACTGCTTGATGACACGGCGCTTACCGATCTGCCCGCGCTGGGCCGGGCGGTGGCGCAGCATCAGCTGCACGCCAGCTATTCGGTGCCCGATACGCTGTTTTGTGACGGCGGCGAAATCAATCCACGCCTGATCCACTACGTTGAAGAAGCACGCCAGTTAAACGCTCAGCGGCTGAAAGTGGCGCTGGGAGACTTTACCGGTGCACTCCCTCGCGAAACGTTGCAGGCGCTGCTGGCGGATCTGCCGTTTCAGCTGACCGTGGAAAATGACCAGACTGAGCATGGTCGACTGGCGCCGTCCGTCGCGTTTTTTACGGCGGTCAGGGAAGCCGATCTGCCGATCAGCATGACCTTTGATATGGGTAACTGGCGCTGGACCGGGGAAGATGCCGACCAGGCAGCGCAACAACTGGCCGCGCAGGTGGGTTATGTGCACGTCAAAGCGGCCGTGCCGCACCAGGATAGCTTCCGGGCGATTGCGCTGGATGAGGCGGATGACCACTGGCGCACGCTGCTGCAACAGCTGCCCGCACAGGCACCGCGCGGTATCGAATTTCCGCTGGAAGGCGACGATCTGACTGCGGTGACACGCCACTACGTGTCGCTGCTGCGTAACGTGTAAGGAACAGATATGACGCACATTAATCATCACAACGGTCAGCTTGATGTGGTCACCATCGGTGAAGCGATGGCGATGTTTATCGCCCGCGAGACTGGCGATCTGGCCGCAGCAGAGACCTTTGTTAAACGTGCTGCGGGCGCTGAACTCAATGTGGCGACCGGCCTGGCACGTCTTGGCCTGAAAGTGGGCTGGGTCAGCCGTATCGGCGATGACGCTTTCGGCCGGTTTATCTGCCAGCAGCTGGAAAAAGAGGGTATCGACCACGCCTGTGTGACGGTCGATAAACGCTATCCCACCGGTTTTCAGCTCAAGTCCAAAGTCGATGACGGTTCTGATCCGCTGGTGGAATATTTTCGTAAAGGCTCGGCGGCCAGCCATCTGTCGGTTGAGGATTTTGATGCAGACTATTTCGGCTCGGCGCGTCATCTGCACCTGAGCGGTGTGGCGGCGGCGCTGTCAGAGAGCTCGCTGGCGCTGCTGAAGCACACCGCCAAAGAAATGCGTGCACGCGGTAAAACTATTTCGTTTGACCCTAACCTGCGGCCGGTGTTGTGGCGCAGCGAAGAGGAGATGCGTAAGCAACTCAATCTGCTGGCGGAGTATGCCGACTGGGTGCTGCCGGGCGAAAAAGAGGGGCTGATTCTGACCGGTTATCGTCAGCCGGAAGCGATCGCCGATTTCTATCTCGACAAGGGTGTCAAAGCCGTGGTCATAAAAACCGGTTGTGACGGTGCCTGGTATAAAACGTCGCAGGGCGAAAAGGGTCAGGTTGAGGCGATAAAAGTCGATAACGTGGTGGATACCGTGGGTGCCGGTGACGGTTTTGCCGTTGGCGTTATCAGCGCCCTGCTGGAAGGTCAGTCGCTGCCGCAGGCGATTCGTCGCGGCAACAAAATTGGTTCGATGGCAATTCAGGTCATTGGTGACAGCGAAGGTCTGCCGACGCGTCAGCAACTGGGCGACGTGTAGTTCGCGCCCCTCTACAGTCACAGGAGTTCCCGATGAAAAAGCAGACAATCGCGCCAAAACGCTGGTGGTTCATCATGCCCATCGTGTTTATCACCTACAGCCTGGCGTATCTTGATCGTGCAAATTTTAGCTTCGCTTCTGCTGCCGGGATTAATGACGATCTCGGCATCACCAAAGGCATGTCCTCGCTGCTGGGTGCGCTGTTCTTCCTGGGTTACTTCTTCTTCCAGATCCCGGGTGCGATTTACGCCGAACGCCGCAGCGTCAAGAAACTGATCTTCGTTTGCCTGATTCTGTGGGGCGGCTGCGCCTCGCTGACCGGCGTGGTCAGCAACATTCCGATGCTGGCAGCCATTCGCTTTGTTCTGGGCGTGGTGGAAGCTGCGGTAATGCCTGCGATGCTGATTTATATCAGCAACTGGTTCACCAAATCGGAGCGTTCACGCGCCAACACCTTCCTGATCCTGGGGAATCCCGTCACGGTGCTGTGGATGTCGGTGGTGTCGGGCTATCTGATCGAATCCTTTGGCTGGCGTGAGATGTTTATCATCGAAGGGATTCCTGCGGTGATCTGGGCGATCGCCTGGTGGTTCCTGGTGCAGGATAAACCCGCACAGGCGCGCTGGATGAGCGATGCCGAGAAAGCGGCGTTGCAGGCTGAACTGCAGAAAGAGCAGGAAAATATCAAAGCGGTGCGCAACTACGGTGAAGCGTTCCGTAACCGCAACGTGATCATTCTCTGTCTGCAATATTTTGCCTGGAGCATCGGCGTGTATGGCTTTGTGCTGTGGCTGCCGTCGATTCTGCGTAACGGCACGCAGATGGGCATGGTCGAAGCGGGCTGGTTGTCAGCGGTGCCTTATCTGGCGGCAACCATTGCGATGGTGATTGTCTCCTGGGCGTCTGACAAAACCCAGAACCGCAAGCTGTTCGTCTGGCCACTGCTGCTGATCGGTGCGCTGGCTTTCCTCGGCTCGTACCTGGTGGGATCTAACCACTTCTGGATGTCCTACACCCTGTTGGTGATTGCCGGTGCCGCGATGTATGCGCCTTACGGACCGTTCTTTGCCATCATCCCTGAAATGCTGCCGCGTAATGTTGCCGGTGGTGCAATGGCGTTGATCAACAGCATGGGTGCGCTGGGATCGTTTATCGGTTCATGGATTGTCGGCTATCTTAATGGAGCAACCGGCAGCCCATCCGCCTCCTACATCTTTATGGGATCGGCCCTGCTGGTTTCGGTGTGGCTGACGCTGATTGTGAAGCCGGCGCAGAATAAAGCGCCACCGTTGCAGGGTGCGAAACCGGCCTGAAAGCGTAAACGTTAGCCTCTATTTCTCCGGGCGGCCTGCAAGCCGCCCGTAACTTATTGACCGGGAGCCACCGAATGAAACCCGCTGTAATTCTTTATAAAAAACTGCCTGACGATCTTTATGCCCGCCTGGCTGAACAGTGTGACGTGACGGAAATCAGCGATCTCTCACCAGAGAGCCAGCAGAAGTATGCTGCGGATTTCCAGCAGGCAGAAGGTCTGCTGGGATCGGGCGGTAAAGTGAATGGCGAGCTGCTGGCGAAAATGCCCAATCTTCGCGTCTGCTCCAGCGTCTCTGTGGGCTACGACAATTTTGATGTAGACGCCCTGAATCAGCGTAATGTGGTGCTGATGCACACGCCGACCGTGCTGACCGAAACCGTGGCAGACACCATGATGGCGCTGGTGCTGAGCACGGCGCGCCGGGTGCCGGAACTGGATGCCTGGGTTAAAGCGGGTAACTGGCAGAAGAGCATCGGACCGGCGCAGTTCGGCATCGACGTACACCATAAAACGCTGGGTATTCTCGGCATGGGACGTATCGGGATGGCGCTTGCGCAGCGGGCGCACTTTGGTTTTGGCATGAAAATCCTCTATAACGCCCGCCGTGAGCATGAGGAGGCACAGTCACGCTTTGGCGCACAGCGCTGTGAACGGGAAGCGCTGCTGAAGCAGAGTGATTTCGTCTGCATTAGCCTGCCGCTGACTGAAGAGACACACCATCTGATTGGGGCCGCCGAGCTGGACCTGATGAAACCGGATGCGGTGCTGATCAACGCCGGGCGCGGACCGGTGGTGGATGAGAAGGCGCTGATCGCTGCCTTGCAGGCAGGCAAACTGCATGCCGCCGGACTGGATGTGTTTGAGCAGGAGCCGGTCTCTGCCGACTCCCCACTGCTGTCATTGCCCAATGTGGTGACGCTGCCGCACATCGGTTCTGCGACACACGAAACCCGTTACGGCATGATGCAGGATGCGGTAGAAAATCTCATCGCCGCACTTGGCGGAAGCGTCGAGAAGAACTGCGTTAACCCGCAGGCACTGAAGTGATCCCCACGCCTTCCCATTGCGCCCGCCGATGGCGGGCGTTATGGTGGACCCCCGATTCGTTATCACAAATATTTAACCGCTATGTCCTTTTCTCAGTTCGGCGACAAATTTACCCAACATTCCGGCATCTCACGTCTGATGGAAGATATGGGCGCGGGCCTCCGCACGCCCGGCACCATCATGCTGGGTGGCGGCAATCCGGCGCAAATTCCGGCCATGAACGACTACTTTCAGCAACTGCTGCAGCAGATGCACGAGGAAGGCAAACTCAGCGAAGCGCTGTGCAATTACGACGGTCCGCGTGGCAAAGCGACACTGCTGGCGTCACTGGCTGAATTGCTGCGTGAACAGCTTGGCTGGCCGATCACCGCAGAGAATATCGCACTGACCAACGGCAGTCAGAGCGCTTTCTTCTATCTGTTTAACCTGTATGCCGGTCGCCGGGCCGATGGCAGCAAGAAGCGAGTGCTGTTCCCGCTGGCGCCTGAGTATCTTGGCTATGCGGATGCCGGTCTGGAAGAGGCGCTGTTTGTCTCGGCGAAGCCGAACATTGAGCTGCTGCCGGAAGGCCAGTTTAAATATCATGTCGATTTCGAGCATCTGCCGATGAACGATGAGGTCGGGCTGATCTGCGTCTCGCGCCCGACAAATCCTACCGGTAATGTGATCACTGATGATGAGCTGATGCAGCTCGATGCGCTGGCACAGCAGCATGACGTGCCGCTGCTGATCGACAATGCCTATGGTGTGCCGTTCCCCGGCATCATCTTCAGCGAGGTGCGCCCGCTGTGGAATCCCAACATCATTCTCTGCATGAGTCTGTCGAAGCTCGGCCTGCCGGGTGCGCGTTGCGGCATTATTATTGCTGACGAGAAGACGATTACTGCACTGAGCAACATGAACGGCATTATCAGTCTGGCACCGGGCAGCATCGGTCCGGCCATCGCCAATGAGATGATTCGTCGCGGCGATCTGTTGCGGCTCTCCGAAGAGGTGATCAAGCCGTTCTATCATCAGAAGGTGCAGCAGACCATTGCAATCCTGCGGCGCTATCTGCCGGAAGAGCGCTGTCTGATCCACAAGCCGGAAGGCGCGATTTTTCTCTGGCTCTGGTTCCGCGATCTGCCGATCACCACTGAATTGCTTTATCAGCGGCTTAAAGCGCGCGGCGTGCTGATGGTGCCGGGCCACTTCTTCTTCCCGGGCCTCGAACAGGCGTGGCCGCACACCCATCAGTGTATGCGGATGAACTACGTGCCGGATGCAGAGAATATCGAGCGGGCAGTGCAGATTCTGGCGGAAGAGGTTGAGATCGCCTGGCGCGACAGCTAATCCTGCTCTTCCTGTGGATCGGTTAACGACAGCTGGCACCACTGTGCCAGCTGTTTAATGGCCTGTTCCACCTCAGCATTCCAGCCGAAACCGGCATTCAGCCGGAAACAGTGATCGTAGCGCTGGTCGGTGGCAAAAATGTGGCCCGGCGCAATGCCGATGCCCGCATTACGCGCTTTCAGAAACAGCTCACGCACGTTCAGCGCCTCGCGCGGCATCTCGACCCACAGCACATAGCCTCCTTCCGGATCGGACACGCGTGTTCCCGCCGGAAATTCCCGCAGCACCGACTGACGCATCTCACGGATTTGCCGCGCCAGCTCGCGACGCAGCTTGCGCAGGTGAGCATCATAGCCCCCGCTGCGCAGCAACTCCGCCACCGCCGCCTGTGACAACACCGAGGTGCCCATCGTAGAGGTATATTTCAGCGAGGCGATTTTGCGCATGTAATTGACGCTGTGAACCCAGCCAATACGAATGCCGGGTGCCACGGTTTTAGAGAAGCCGCTGCAGAGAATGGCGTTGGGGCTGAAGGCGCGCATCGGGAAGGGGCGACGCTCACCAAAGGCGGTATCGCCAAAAATATCATCCTCAATGATCACCACATCGTTTTCATCCGCCTGCCGCGCAATATAGGCTTTATGCTCGTTGGGAATGCTCTTGCCCAGCGGATTATTGACGTTGCACAGGGTCAGAAAAACCCGTACCGCCTTGCGCTGAAACAGACCGGTCAGCTTCGCCACATTCACATACCCTTCCGGCCCGGCTTCCACTTCAATCACCCGTAAATTGAGATTGTGCAGCATCTGCAGCAGCACGAAGTAGCAGGGCGACTCGACTGCCACCACATCGCCCGGCTGGGTGGTAGCACGCAGCGACAGCGAGATTGCCTCAATGCAGCCGTTGGTGATCAGAATGTCGTCGGCACTGATATTGCAGCCGTAATCGACCGCGCGACGGGCAATCTCCGTTTTCAGCGGCGCATAGCCGGTACCTTTGACCGTATTGCCGAGCAGAGCCGGTTTGCTGTAGCCCATCTGGCGCATCAGCAGGCCGATGCGTTTGACCGGGTAAAGTGCGCTGTCGCCGTTGGCCAGATCGAGCCGCACCCGGCAGTCTGAGCCGAGCATCGCCAGATGCAGTTCTGTCTGCTCATCCAGCGGCGCGATGGCGCGCGGCTGTTCGCTGACGGCGGGCAACTGACGCGAAGCGGGCCGCTGCGGGGCGACAAAAAAGCCCGATTTAGGGCGGGCGACGGCGTAGCGCTCATCTTCCAGCGTGCGCAGGGTTTTCAGGGCGGTGGTGAGGCTGACATTGTACTGCGTCGCCAGCGTCCGTACCGACGGCAGACGACTGTCGGGTGCCAGTGAACCGGCATGAATGGCCTGCTTAATCTGTTCTGCGATCTGGCGGTAACGACTGTTCTGACTCTCCTGTTCCCCGATAACATCGGCCATCTGTTCCACCCCATATCGCGCTGATCTGTGCATATTCAACAGAGTACATTCAAAGTACTTTAGGCTGCATCTCTTAATTATTCATGACGCTAAACGGCCCGGCTACCTCGTCAGCCGCCGGGCTTCAGGCCATAAAGTGATTCTGTTCACCTGAGGGAAACGTGAAAAATGAATAATCTGCCCGCCATGATGAAGGAGATTGAAGCGTATCTGTCACCCGCCATTATTGAGTCAGCTCAGCGCTGCTCTGGCCGCCTGATGGCGGCGTTGCCGGATCAGCAGCAACTGGAGAATAACCGTGTACTGCTCGCTTATGGCGGCGGAAAAGACAGCAGCTACATGGTGGCCTACGTGCGCTACATTCAGGGCCTCATCTGGCAGCAACAGGGCAGCACCTTTCATCTGCGGGTCAGCACCAACCGCCATGCAGCGATGAATCAGAGCGTGATGGAGAATATCCACGGTGTTTATCAGGCGCTGGCCATGCATGACGATGACCGGGCGGAGTGTCTGGTGGTGGATGGCCTGCTGATCCGGCCATTTGACCGGGCATTGCCGATGCCGGAGAGCGTGCGGCAGCAGAACCGTAATGACGTACTGATGAATGGCCACCGTTTTCGCGCTGATGCGCGCTCGACCTTCTGCAACGCCTGTAATCTCAGCATGGTGAACTCCTTTGGTCTGGCGGCAGACTACAACGGCGGCGTGGATCTGATTATCACCGGCGACTCGCCGCAGGAGCAGGCCGCCTATGTCGCCTGGGCGAGACACCTTTCCCGGCTGTTTGATGCGCCGGTAGCGGACAAAAGCCGGGGCTTCAGCGGATTTCTCCAGACGCTGGACGGTGTGGCAGAGCGCTACTTCTCTGACGTTTACGGGGCCGATCAGCTGACAGCCGCGCACCGCATCACCCATCAGCTCGCACGTGACCCGCTGTTTTTCAACATTTATCAGGACACCGCCTATGAAGCGGGCGCGCACTGGGCGCTGCTCAGCGAATTTATGCGCTTCCGTTTTGATGAACTGATGTTCAGCTTTTCCGAGTCCGACTGCGGTAATCCAACGCTGATGGCGCATCTGCGCGGACTGCGGGCTGAAACGCTGCTGCAGCGCCACTATGCCGAAGGGATCCGCGAGTATGTGCGCTTCGCGCTGGGGCTGATGGTGAAGAAAGATTTTCCGTCCGCGCTCATTAATGAGATGGCGGCGCGCTATCAGGACGACGACGCCATCCGGCAGCAGCGGCAGCGCGCGGCAGATTTCGCCATGCAGGCGTTTAACCTCAGTGAAGATCAGCTGATCTGCATGATTTACTCACCCTTCCTGGCGCACGGAGAGCAGCTGGGACACTGGCTGTCGCAGCAGCAGATTGCGCTGGAGGAAGCCGCTATTCGCGATCTGATTGAACAACGCAATAACGACGTCGAACTGGCTCAGCAGTTAACACAGCTCTCCGGCCTGACGCTGACGCAGATGCGCCACTGCTGGCAGAGCAGGCCGGTCAGTTCGCTGCTGGAGGGCAAAAGTACCGATCCGCTGTCGCGCGTCCTGCGTTTTGATCCTCACAAAGCGGTGATTCAGGTCAATAACGGTGTGCTCAATGACATCGTGACAGAAATCATTTCCGGGCGTTAACCCGGTAAGGCGAGGCGATGAAAAAGATTTTCCTGCAAATTGGCGCCACCCGCGACGGACAAAATCCTTATTGCGCGGTGGCGAAGCGCGACGGCTATTTTACCGTGCTGGCGGAAATGGGTGATTTTGTCGATTACCAGTCGCTCAGTCTGGCGTTGCCGTTTGATCTGATTATTCGCCTCGACCGTCCTGAGAATCCGTGGGAGCTCATGCAGGCTTATCTGCATGCCGGTTTACTGGCGCATCCGTTGGTGGTGCTGGCAGGCTTTGAAGCTTACAACGCCAGCGCCGGACGGCTGCGTGAGATGCTGGCCGGGCCAGACGCGCCTGCCGCCTTTATTCCCATGGATAAATATGCGCAGCGCATGGCGCTGAAAAAAGCCTGGCCGCGCTTCCCGCAGCCAGAGTTCCGCTTTTTCGCGTCACCGCTCAGCATTCTGGATGCGGAACAGGCGCTGATCTATCCGTGTGTCGTGAAACCAGTGGATGGCGGCGGCGGCCTGGGCATCTTTCTGATTGAACGCGCCGATCAACTGCGCAGTGTGGTGAAACAGCTGGTGCAGACCATGAACTATGGCGGTCGCGGCTTCAGCGGCTTTATTGTGGAAAGTGCGCTGACAGGCACTGAGTTTTCGTTGCAGGGTGTGGTGCATCAGGGGCATCCCCAGGCACTGACCTGCTGCCAGAAGGTGATTGAGCAGCACCGGGATAGCCAGGGATGCGTCAGTTTTTATGAGTCGGGGCATGTAGCAATGGCGGCAGCGGCCTTGCCGGCATCGTTCAGTAGCCTGATGACCTTCTGTTGTGAAACCTTTGGCTATCGTCAGGGCGCGTTTCATATCGATTTTATTGTGGTTAATGGCGTACCGCATTTCCTTGAGATGGGATTCCGGCTTTCCGGCATGGGGGTGGCAATGCTGGTGCAGGAGGCAACGGGCATCAACTGGGCGGATGTCACCTTCCGGCTGGAGGCGGGCGATCCACTGCCTGCTTTTGCTTTCACCGGATCCGGTGCGGTTGGACAGCTGCGGTTACGGCAACCGGCGCAGCTGCAGGCTGCCGAAAGCTGGATCGAACAGCATCAGCAGGGTGCGCTGTTGCCCCCCCTCAGATTGCCTGCACTGCAGGTTTCGCCACGCTCCTCGCTCTATGCCGATCTGACCCGTCATGCGGGTATCCTCGCCACCTTCAGTCTGACAGATACAGCACGTGAGCCAATCATGACCACGTTTAAGCAGGTGATTGCCGCGCAGTCAGTCACCGCCGGGAGAGACAAAGTATGTGCAGGATGATTCTGGCATATGGCCAGTTTGACAGCGCACAGATCCTGGAGGCAGCACGCGCCATGAGCTGCGGCGAAGGCGCCGAACACGATGGCCCGATCAAATCGCATCCCAATGGCTGGGGCTGTCTGTGGCTGGAACAGGGCGAGATTCACACCCTGCATGGCACCGGCCCGTTCGCAGACGCCCTGCCGGGTATTGACGTGGATCGTCTGCGCAGTCGGTTTCTGGCCGTACATGTGCGTCACGCCACATTGAGTAAAAATCAGGGGATCGAGTTTTCGCATCCGCTGTGGCGCAACAGCGCCGGACATCAGTGGTACATGATGCATAACGGCTTTCTGCCGACCATTTACCGTCAGCTTGGTCTGGCGGAATCACGCTTCGATTCTGAAGAGTATCTGCGCTATTTAGTGGATCAGACTACCCCTGCTGATTTCACCCGGGACTATCTGCGTGCAAAGATGGCGCAGGTTGAGCCAGGCGGCAGCGCAGGCAATGCCATTTTCGTCACCCGCGACAAAGCCTGGGCGTGGCAGTGGTATCCGCACGACACCCCCTGGCCGGACTATTTTACGATGCATTTTCGGCAACAGGACGGTTGCACGCTGATCGCCTCTGAACCCGTGGCAATACCAGGCAGCGCCGGCAGCTGGCGGCGAATGAATAATCATGAACTCTATGAAATACCGTTTAGGGAGTGATAAACATGGCAATTTTCAATCAGTTCCGCGTGATTAATCCCAACATGTTTGTGGAATCGACCTGGCTGGATGACATCGTCACTGCACGGGTGCCGCTACTGGTGTTGCGTAACTTTCTGACGCCAGACGTGCGGCAAGCCGTGGTGACTGACCTGCAGAGCTGCCGGGAAAAGATCCGTGTCTCTCACTATCCCAATGGCGCGCTGACCACGCTGGGTCCCTATCTGGCTCGCCATACGGCGGCACCTGATAACTATTTCACTGAGCTGCGCGATATCCAGCCTGCGCTCCCGGAATCACTCAACACACTGCGCGAACAGATTTACCGCTGGGTGCAGCACGCGCTGCGGCTGGAGAGCTTAAACATCGCCCACGAACCGGGTTGTGGTGACTACGCCGGTTCTATCGTGCGCTTTCATGCTGATGGCGTCGCGAACCCGCTACATAACGACAATATCGTGCGCGATGCTGCAGGAACCTCCCTGGTTGTGACACAAATATTGCATCAGCTCAGCTGCGTGGTCTGCCTGCAGGAGTGCAGCGCGGGTGGTGCGCTGCGCATTTACAACAAAAAGTGGTCGCCGGAGGATGAGCAGTTCAAAACCGCCGGTGAGCTGGGCTATCGCAGTGGGGTCATTGATCACAGCGAGATCTGCGAATTTTCACCGCGCAGTGGCGATGTCTATCTGTTTAATCCCGCTTTTTATCATGAGATTGATCGGGTCGAAGGCGATACCCGTATCACCATGGGCTTCTTTTTCGGGCTGACCGATAAAAAGATGAAACATGCTATCGCCTGGAGCTAAGCCAGGTTGTGCCATTAAGTTGTGCCAGAAAAGGAGAAGGGAATGACGACGTTTGAAAAGATTACTGCGCTGCTGGATCAGCATCAGGCCAGCTACCGTGTGGTGGAGCATGAGGCGGTAGGGCAAACCGAGCAGATCAGCCAGATACGCGGCAACGCACTGGGTCAGGCGGCCAAAGCGATGGTGCTAGAGGTGAGCATGCCGGATGGTGCGCCCTCGCGACAGCTGCTGGCCATTGTGCCGGGCGACTGCCGGATCAATTTTAAAAATGCGGCGCGCGCGATCGGTGGCAAAAAATCCTCTTTCGCCGCGCCGGAGCTGGCACAGGCACTGACCGACTGTGTCATGGGCGCTGTGCCGCCATTTAGTTTTGATGACCGGCTGGCGCTGCGGGTGGATTCCCGGCTGCAACAGGTCGGCACATTATGGTTTAACGCGGGCGAACTGGAGAAGTCGATCGCGCTGGCTGCAGAGGATTATTTTCGCATCGTGGGGGACGCGTGTTGTGCTGATATCGCCACCCCGATTGCGGTCACCGCCTGACGGCGGCACAAGGAGTTTCTGATGTCGGTAAAAGATATGCTGTTAGCACTGTGCGTGGTGGTGGCGTGGGGCGTGAATTTTGTGGTGATTAAGCTGGGGCTGCAGGGCATGCCGCCCTTTTTGCTCGCCGGACTGCGTTTCTCTCTGGTCGCCTTTCCCGCCATTTTCTTTGTGCGTCGCCCGCCGATCCCGCTGCGCTGGCTGGTCGTTTACGGCATGACCATCAGTTTTGGTCAGTTCGCGTTTCTGTTCCTGGCGATCAAACTTGGTATGCCAGCCGGTCTGGCCTCGCTGGTGCTGCAGGCGCAGGCCTTCTTTACCCTGTTGCTGGGCGCGCTGCTGCTGGCGGAAAAGCTGCGCTGGAATCATATTGTCGGGATTATCATCGCCACGCTGGGAATGTTTATGCTGGCCACAGCAGGCATGGAAGGGCAAACCAGCGCCGGTATTACGCTGACCACCATGATGCTGACACTCTCGGCGGCGCTGTCATGGGGGCTGGGCAATATCACTAATAAGATCATTATGCGGAACCGCAGTGTGCCGATTATGTCGCTGGTGGTCTGGAGTGCACTGGTACCGGTCATTCCCTTCTTTGCCTGCTCTCTGCTGTTTGATGGCGAGGCCGCCATCGTTAACAGCCTGCTGCATATCGGCCTGCAGACCGTGCTGGCGCTGTTCTATCTGGCGTTTGTCGCCACCATTGTGGGCTACGCCATCTGGGGGAATCTGCTGAGTCGCTATGAAACCTGGCGCGTCGCGCCGCTGTCGCTGCTGGTGCCGGTCGTGGGGATTGTTACCGCTGCGCTGGTGCTGGATGAGCATCTCTCCGGGCAGCAGATGTTGGGCGCGGCAGTGATTATTCTGGGGCTGCTGGTGAATGTATTTGGCGGCGTGCTGGGTCAGCGTTTAGCGATGCGAACGCAGCCGTAAAGGTAAAAAACGCCGCTGCCACGGCGTTAGAGGTTGTTGATAAAATCTGACCCGGTTAGCTGTGAGACCGAGCAAGCGCAGGAAGCACGGTCAGATCGGAAAGACGCAAAAACCGCCCTCCATGGCACGCTCGGCCCGCGCGATTACGCACCTCATCCCTGAGGTACGCCCGTTGCCGGGCCAACGCTTCGCGCTGTTCAAAAACGCTCCCGACGTTTTTGTCCATGGCGCGGGACGCTTTCCTCTTCTGCCCGTGTTTCCTGCGCGTTGAGTTTACTCGTTGCGGCCAGATTCACCCTGATTTGGGTATGCCAGCAGTCTGAAACGCCGCTGACGCTGCGTATGCTCCCTGAGCCTGCGCTCCCACTGACATCAAAAACAAAAAACGCCGCATTAGCGGCGTTTGTCATAGTTAATACAGAATCTCAATCTTACTTCAGAATCTCAATACGGCGTGGTTTCGCCTCTTCCGGCACCAGACGTTCAAGGTCGATGCTCAGCAGACCATTTTCGAGACGGGCATCGCGCACCACAATGTGGTCGGCGAGCTGGAATTTACGCTCAAAGTTGCGCTCGGCGATTCCCTGATACAGGTATTTACGCTCGGCCTGCTCTTCAGGATGGGCTCCCCGCACAATCAGCACGTTATCGTGCGCTGTAATATCCAGTTCGCTCTGAGAAAAACCGGCCACCGCAATCGTAATGCGATAGTGATTTTCATCGACCAGTTCTACGTTATAAGGAGGATAGCCGCCATTGCTCTGGTTCTGATTAGATTCGAGCAGGTTAAACAGGCGATCAAAACCGATAGCAGAGCGATAAAGTGGGGTGAGATCAAAGTTACGCATATTAAGACTCCTGAAGTTCAGCAAGTTTTGGCAACCTTCCACTAGTGGACAGGCTGGATACGGCACCTCACTGTCCCTTGCGGCAACTGTGAGTGCGTCCGTAAAGTAAAAATGGGTGTCAGAAGAGGATTTTCAAGAGGGTAAAATGCAATTTTTTTCGCCAATCTGAGGAAATGACATACACTCAGGACTACTTTTGCCAGACCAGAACGGACTTCGCCCCAGAGTGTTGACGTTGTCTGGCAAGCAAACTCAGCCAGGCTTATGCCATGACTGAAGGGATGATGATGATGAAATTAAAGACCTTACCTCTGGCTGGAATAGTGTGCTGCGCAATGGTGACAACCGGCTGTTCCAGCGTGATGTCTCACACCGGTGCGAGTCAGGGCTACTATCCCGGCACCCGTGCCAGCGCTGACATGCTGGCCGATGGTGATACCAGCTGGGCGCTGAAGCCGCTGGCGTTAATCGATCTTCCTTTCTCTGCCGTGCTGGATACGCTGCTGCTGCCGTGGGACTACTACCGTAGCGACCAGGACAAAACTCTCGACTCCCCACGTGAACGCATCCTGCAGAGCGAAAGACTCGCGCATACCAACGAAAGCCTGGCACAGGCGCAGCCTATGCCCCCTGTGCGGTCGCAGCCGCAACCGTAAAGAGTTGCCGCCAGCCATTCACCTCACGCATATAAGCAATCTGTGTACCGTCCGGTGACCAGACCACCGCGTCACCTGACGGTGCTTCTTCCGTTCTGCCGGTCAGCCGCTGACACGCGCCGCTCTCAATGTCACATCGCATCACGCTGTTATCACAGATAAAGGCAATCGCCTGGCCCTCAGGATGCCAGCTAAAGGCGGACTGAATGCTGTGGCTGAGATGGGTGATCTGACGCGGTTCGCCGCCATTGGGCGACACCATCCAGAGCTGGATCACCTCTCCTGCATCCGCCATCAGAAACGCGATCTGGCTGCCATCCGGTGCAGCACGCAGCCAGTGGCGCGGTTGCAGCGCCACGCCGCGGCTGTGCGTCAGGCGACGCTGCTGCACGCCAGCCGGTGGCGCAGGTAACTGCTGGCTGCTGCCCTCCAGCGGTTTCTCTCCGGCGCGGGCGTAATCCTCCAGCGCGTCAGGCAGATCAACAATAAAAACTTCAGGCTGTTTCTCGCCCTGTGCCGTCACGGTGTCGCCAATAAAAGCGATAGCCCAGCGCTGCCAGCTGCCGTCTGGTTTCTGATAACCGCGCTCACCGACCCAGCACTCCTCATAGGCACGATTGATCTGGTCGCTGCCGGGTTGTGGTTCCGCATGCGTCTGGCTCACCAGCACGCAGAAAAAAGTGCCGTCATATTCACGCGGATGCTGCTTTACAGGCGTGACAGCACACAGCGGCACGCCGACGCCGACGTTGCGCAGATCCAGACGGCTATCCAGCTCATGCATCACGTGGTCATTGTAGGTAAAGCTCAGGCGTGAACCATCAGGACTAAAGACATGCACATGCGAACCGCCACGCAACGCGCCAGGGGTGAACGGCGGCGTGATATCGCAGGCATCCAGATTCACCGCCGTGCCGTTCTGAACGATCACACCGCGCCGGTGGTGGAAATCATACTGCCAGCTGGCATCGGGATGTTCCGGGCCATGAATGCAGACGTAGCGTGGCGGCAGGTCGGGACTGACCGTAACGACACCGACGTGGGCTCCGTGTCGGGCCTGATAGAGCACCTCTACCTCTCCGGTCATCACATTGACCCGCTCAATGGTCTGGCTGGTAAACGACGCGCCCGAGGGACGGACGTCAAACGCCAGCCACTGACTGTCGGCAGTCCAGATATTGATATTGGTGAGCTGATGCTGACGGGCAGCAAAGGTGATCTGTTTTTCTGACATGATAAAACCTACGGAGACAGCGTTGCCCGACAAATTACGCGATTCTGTTTTGCGGTGCAGCTTTTTTGCCGGATGCAGGGAGCCGGGCCGCTGCGGCCCGGAGAAGATGACAGTCGTAGCAGACGATTAACCGACGCGTTTCACATCGCCGACCAGCAGGATGTAGGAGAGGGCACCGAGTAGGGCCACAACCGAAATATAGGTCAGCGCCGGGGCAAAACCGTAATCCTGAGCCAGATAGCCCACGACCAACGGCACGGTGATGCCGCCCAGTCCACCGACAAAGTTGAACACTCCACCGGTCAGCCCGATCAGGCGCACCGGTGCCAGTGAAGAGACCAGTGACCAGGTGATCGACGCAAATCCATTCCCAAAGAACGCCAGCCCCATCAGCACCATAATCCACACCGGATCATTCGTGTAGTTGGCACCCATGATGCAGGTTGATATCAGCAGGCCACAGATAATCGGCGTTTTACGGGCAAACCCTAGCGAACGGCCGCTGCGTACCAGACGGTCAGCCACAATGCCAGAGAGGATGACGCCAACAAAGGCAGCGAGGAAGGGCACCGTGGTCATAAAGCCTGCCGTTAGCGCGGCAATGTGCTTCTCCTGGGTGAGATAGTTAGGGAACCAGGTCAGGAAAAACCACAGAGTGGAGGTGACGGCAAACTGACCGAGATAGACGCCGCACAGCTTGCGATGAAACACCAGTTTCCAGTCGGCGGCAGTTAAACGCATCCGATCTTTTTTGGCCACCGGCGCATCGCCTTCCACCATCGCACCACCTTCACGGATATAGCTCAGCTCAGCCTGATTAATGCCTTTGCTTTTATTGGGTGCCTGATAAACTTTGATCCAGATGAATGACCAGACAATACCGACAGCGCCGGTAATGATGAAGACCCAGTGCCAGCTGAGTAGCTCCTGAACCCAAATCAGCAGCGGTGTCAGAAAAGCAAGGCCGACAAACTGACCCGACGTATAAAAGCCGACGGCTGAGGCGCGCTCCTGCTCCGGGAACCAGCTGGTTACCAGCCGGTTATTGGTCGGGAAAGCGGGGGCTTCAAAAATACCGGTAATGGCACGCAGACCGATCAGCGAGAGTAATCCGCTGGCAAAGCCCTGCAGCAATGTCGCCACTGACCAGCCGAAAATGGCAATAAAATAGGTTAATCGTGAACCGACCCGATCCAGAAACCAACCGCCGGGGATCTGGCAAAGCGTATATAACCAGGCAAAGGCAGAAAAGACATAACCCATTTGCGCTTTAGTAATACCAAATTCCTCCTGAATATGCGCAGACGCCACGGCTAAATTAGCGCGGTCCACATAACAGATCACCACAGTAATAAAGATCATTACCAGGGTTAAATAACGGCGGCGAGTCGGTTTTTCCTGTGTTGCTGAGAGATCCATAGTGCTTCTCCGTCTTCACGTAAGGAAAATTACGTGCTTTGTAGGGTATCGGACCGGCGCCAGACTGACTTTTTGGGCAAATCTGGCGCACAGAACACCACAGGCGTCTGCAAGACGCACTGGGGCGGAAGATAAGTTTTTTTATATTCCGGCTGACGCAGGCATGTGCTGACCCCTGCGCCTTATTTACCGGCACATTCTTTACAGATTTTTTTTATTTTATTCCGTCAGATAAATTACCATTCTGCGACCGAACCATCTGCTGATCGCCATAATGGATTACGCCAGTCAGGCGCATTTTTACTGCGTGCTATCACTAACTCTTCATTAATTTCCACACCCAGTCCTGGTTTATTCAGGGGATAGAAATGGCCATCATCCATTTTAAAATCATCTTTATTCAGTACATAATCGAGCAGCTCTGCGCCCTGATTGTAGTGAATGCCCATGCTCTGCTCCTGGAACACCGCATTACGTGACACAAAGTCAATGTGCAGACAGGCGGCCAGTGCAATCGGGCCCAGTGGGCAGTGCGGGGCCAGGGCCACATCATAGGATTCAGCCATTGCGGCAATTTTGTAGCATTCGGTAATGCCGCCTGCATGAGAGAGGTCAGGTTGCAGAATCGCCAGCCCGCCCGCTTCCAGCACACGCTTGAACTCAAAGCGTGAGAACATGCGCTCGCCCGCGGCAATCGGAATGTGAGTCTGTGCGGCAAGGCGCGGATAATATTCCGCCTGCTCAGCCAGTACCGGCTCTTCGATGAAGAGTGGGCGATAGGGTTCCAGCTCTTTGATCAGGACTTTTGCCATTGGTGCGCTGACGCGCCCGTGGAAATCCAGGCCAAATTCGATCTCTTTCCCAAAAGCTTCGCGGATTTGCGCCACGGTATTGACTGCGGCATCTACTTTCAGTGCGCTGTCGATAATGCCCATCTCTTCGCAGCCATTAAGCTTGAAAGTGTCAAAACCGATGGTCCGCAGTTTTGTGATGCCTTCAATCACATCAGTCGGACGATCGCCGCCTACCCAGCTGTAGGCTTTAATACGGTCACGCACCAGACCGCCCAGTAACTGATAAACCGGTACCCCCAGTGCTTTGCCTTTGATGTCCCACAGAGCCTGATCGATACCGGCAATGGCGCTCATCAGAATCGGGCCACCCCGGTAGAAGCCGCCGCGATACATTACCTGCCATAAATCGTTGATGCGCGAGGGATCCTGGCCAATCAGGTACTCTGATAGTTCATGAACGGCGGCTTCCACGCTTCGCGCCCGGCCTTCAATAACCGGCTCGCCCCAGCCAACGATGCCTTCATCGGTTTCTATCTTCAGGAACATCCAGCGCGGCGGTAAGCGGTAAGTGGTCAGTCTGGTAATTTTCATCGTACAGCGTCCTTATATGCAGTAACAAAAGCCTGAGCCTTTTCTATCGTGCGTGACAGCGGCTGACCGGCGCGATAGAGATCGCTGCCTAATCCTGCGCCGACGCAGCCCGCAGCCAGAAATTCCTGCAGGTTTTCAGGTGTCACACCGCCCACGGCAAACACCGGAATGTCGGGTGGCAGCACCGCTTTCAGCGCTTTGATGTAACCGGGACCAAATGCCGAAGAGGGGAAAATTTTCAGAGCCTGCGCACCCGCCTGTAAGGCGGTAAAGGCTTCGCTGGCGGTAGCACAACCTGCCGCGACCGTCATGCCGTGAGAGACGGCCTGACGGATAACCGCCGGATCGGTATTGGGCGTGACCACCAGTTTGCTGTTGAGCTCTGCCAGCTGGTCAACCTGCTCAGGTGTCAGCACAGTACCTGCGCCAACCAGAGCCTGGTCACCAAAGGTTTTTACCATGGCGGCAATGCTGGTGGCCCAGTCTGGTGAGTTTAGCGGGATCTCGATAGCGTCAAATCCGGCCTCGATCAACGCACCAACGTGCGCCTCGGCTTCCGCCGGGGTAATGCCACGCAGAATGGCGATCAGCGGTAAGTTAGTTTGCCAGGACATTGGCGATACTCCTTATTCCATGCTGAAAGGCTCGATCGCCCTCCAGGGTGACAGATTCCAGACCGATGAACTGCAACGCCTGCTGATATCGACAGGCCAGTGCATCACCGGCAATGATAACAAGGGGCTGACGGGTGTCTGTTGTGCTCTGTTTCGTCATCAGCGCAACCTCATGTCCAATCAGGAGTCCGGAGAGAAACTCGCTAACGTGGCGGCGATCGCGTGTGCCCAGAACATGGGCCGCGCGCACTTCAAATAGGCGCGACAGGATCGAAGCATCCTGAGCACCGCGTTCAATACCTTCCTGAAACGCCACGTTGTTCTCCTGCTGCTCCGGCAGGCCGGCTCCAATCAGAGAATGATTCAGCAGCAGATGATGCAGTTCGCCGGTCATCACGGTTCGGAAATCGCGCACCTCCAATCCCTCAACATCGACCCATTTTGCATGGGTGCCCGGCATGACATAAAGCGATGCTGCGTGCAGCGTGGTGGCACCTAACAGCTGTGTCTCTTCGCCGCGCATAACGTTATCGTTGTCGTCTCGTTCGATGCTCAGTCCCGGCACGATCCACGCTTTATCCGCGACGTGTGTGAGGTGGCTGGCAAGCTGGTCCAGCGCTATCGGACAGCCAAGATAAGGCACCGGTTGCCAGCCCGCGTTACTGCCCACCATGCCCGCCATGATTACCGGCACGCGGTCAACGGGCCAGCCAGCGGTGACATCGTCAAATACCTCAGCCGCAGTACGTCCGGCCAGACGCGTCACCCCCGCTTCAGACCGACGCTGGTCGACACATTCACCCTTATCGTAGTGCCAGGCACGCAGGTTGGTGGATCCCCAGTCGATGGCGATATAGCTGCTCACAAAATCTCCTTGAGTCGTGCGGTTGAACTGGCGATCATCGCTTTCGCTGCCTCTCCGGCGGCATCAGCATTCTGATGGCGAATCGCGTCAAATAATGCTTTATGCTCGGCCAGCGTACGCGGCATGTTCTCCTGATCCGGCATATAGGTGCGGGAGAAGACCGCTTTTTGCAGCTGACTGATCGCGACGTTAAGCTGCTGAAGCACCGGGTTGTGCACCGATGCCAGCACCGCTTCGTGATAGCGGATATCCGCCTCGTTAAACAGTTCGCGATCGGCATGATGTGTCACCATGTCGTTATAAGCCTGTTCGATGGCCGCCAGATCGTTGGAGGTGGCGCGCTCGGCTGACCAGCGGGCAATTTGCGGTTCAACCAGCACACGGACTTCATTCATCGCAGCGATCAGACGCGGATCCTGATCGTGCGACAGCGCCCATTGCAGCACGTCACTGTCGAGATAATTCCACTGGTTGCGGGCGGTGACGAATGCCCCCCGGTAGCGTTTCACCTCAATCAGCCTTTTTGCCATTAGCGCCCGAAAGACTTCGCGAATGATATTGCGTGAAGTAGAGAAGCGATCGCAGAGGTCGGATTCCGCCGGAAGTGCGGCGCCTGGCGCAAAGTGGCCGGCGACAATCTCCTCGCCCAGCGTCAGGATGATACGCTCCGTTTTGCTGATGTGCTGTTGCGTCATGATGATCCATTCAGTGAGAAAGCATGAGCTATCAGATTACTGCCTTCCGCTTTTCAGGCCTACAGATTGTCTTACCTCTGCACATATTGTAGTACTTGATATTAATCCTGTACTACAATCCAGATCACAAAAACAACAATCCGCCCTGGCAGGTGGTTGGCGTTAAATCAGTGGGAAAGGCGGATGGCAGGACGCCATCCGGGAAAGGCAATTAAAGCACTAACTCTTCAATGGCATGCGCCACACCATCTTCCATATTGGTTTTGGTGATGAACTGCGCGATTTTCTTAACAGAATCAATGGCATTACCCATTGCGACGCCGGTTCCGGCGTATTCAATCATCGCCAGGTCATTCTCCTGGTCGCCAATCGCCATCACCTCTTCCTGCTTAAGACCGAGCTTGTCAGCCAGCATTTTGACGCCCTGGCCTTTATTCACCCGACGATCGAGAATTTCCAGGTAGTAAGGCGCGCTCTTCAGGATGGTGTAAGTCTGGTGAGCATGTTCGGGCAGACGGGCAATCGCTGCGTCGAGCAGGTCCGGGCGGTCAATCATCATCAGTTTCGGGAAGCGCGTGGCGCGATCCATCTCTTCCACGGCGCGATAGCGCACCGGAATGCCGGTCAGGCTCGCTTCATGGATGGTGTATTCACTGATGTCTTTATTGGGTGTGTAGAGATGGGATTTGTCGAACGCCTGGAAATGCACGCCAAGCTCACGTGCCAGATTCTCGATGTAGAGGTAGTCGTCAAAGGTCAGCGTCACTTCCGCCACGCACTCACCATCTTCGGCCTGATGAACCAGCGCACCGTTGTTGCTTATCGCATACTGGCCGGGCGTCTGCATATCCAGCTCCATCAGATAGCGCTGGATACCCACAAATGGCCGGCCGGTGGTCAGCACAATCGACACACCTTTCTGGCGGGCGCGATCCAGGGCAGATTTCACCCCTGGTGTGATCTCATGTTGCGGGTTGAGCAGGGTGCCATCCATGTCGATAGCGATCAATTTAATAGCCATACAATCCTCGTAGCGTCTGGGTTTTATTCAATGCTAGCGCGATTCAGCGCACATTGACCAGCTTCATGGCAGGCAGGAACGGGCAGCAAACCGCTGGGTGCAGGCGATAAGGAGATCGCGGTGGATTTAAATCACGGCTTTTCGGATAGTTGCGGGTTCGCCTGGCGAACAGCAGGGGTGCGGCCTGATGGATTTCCGCCCGTACGGTACAAAAAAAAGGCCATCACCTGAGTGATGGCCTGTTACGTCCGCTGCCGGTTAGATATCGATATTGGCGGCTTTCAGCGCATTCTCTTCGATGAAGGCGCGACGCGGTTCCACCGCATCGCCCATCAACGTAGTGAACAGCTGGTCAGCGCCAATCGCATCTTTAATGGTGACGCGCAGCATACGACGGCTGTCTGGATCCATGGTGGTTTCCCACAGCTGATCCGGGTTCATCTCACCCAGACCTTTGTAGCGCTGGACGGAGAGGCCGCGACGCGACTCTTTCACCAGCCACTCAATCGCCTGTTCGAAACTTGCCACTGGCTGACGACGTTCGCCACGCTCAATGTAAGCATCTTCTTCCAGCAGACCACGCAGCTGGCTACCCAGCGCGCAGATTTTGCGATACTCAGGCCCCTGAATGAAATCCGCGTCCAGCGGATAGTCGGTATCCACACCGTGGGTACGGACGCGCAGCACCGGCTCGAACAGGTTCGTTTCGCGGTTTTCACGCACCTGTGCCAGATAGGTGCTGCCGTGCGCTTCGCGTTCGGTCAGATAGCTCACCAGACCGTTCAGCCAGGTCGTGACCTCTGCTTCGTTGCTCAGATCGCTCAGCGTGTCGTGATAAATCATCGCGCGCAGCATCGCCATCGGATAACGGCGCTCCATACGCTTGATCATCTTCTGGGTGCTGTTGAAATCAGAGACCAGTGTTTCCAGCGGCTCACCGCCCAGCGCGGGTGCGCTGGCATTGGTGTGCAGCGTCGCACCATCAAGTGCGATAGCGATCTGGTATTGATCCATCGCCTCGTCATCTTTGATGTACTGCTCCTGCTTTCCTTTCTTCACTTTGTAGAGTGGCGGCTGGGCGATGTAAACATGGCCGCGTTCAATGATTTCAGGCATCTGACGATAGAAGAAGGTCAGCAGCAGGGTACGGATGTGTGAACCATCGACGTCGGCATCGGTCATGATGATGATGCTGTGATAACGCAGCTTGTCCGGGTTGTACTCATCGCGACCAATACCACAGCCCAGCGCGGTGATCAGCGTGGCAACTTCCTGGGAAGCAAGCATCTTGTCGAAACGCGCTTTCTCAACGTTAAGGATTTTACCTTTCAGCGGCAGAATCGCCTGGTTCTTACGGTTACGGCCCTGTTTAGCCGAGCCGCCTGCGGAGTCCCCCTCCACCAGGTAGATTTCGGACAACGCCGGGTCGCGCTCCTGGCAATCCGCCAGTTTGCCTGGCAGACCTGCCAGATCCAGCGCGCCTTTACGGCGGGTCATTTCACGGGCGCGGCGGGCCGCTTCACGGGCACGGGCAGCATCGATAATTTTGCCGACCACGATTTTGGCGTCTGACGGGTTTTCCAGCAGGTATTCTGCCAGCAGCTCATTCATCTGCTGCTCAACCGCCGATTTCACCTCGGAGGAGACCAGTTTATCTTTGGTCTGCGAGGAGAATTTTGGATCCGGCACTTTCACCGACACTACGGCGATCAAACCTTCACGCGCATCATCACCGGTGGCGCTGACTTTGGCTTTCTTGCTGTAACCCTCTTTGTCCATGTAGGCATTCAGGGTACGGGTCATCGCCGCACGGAAACCGGCGAGGTGGGTACCACCGTCACGCTGCGGGATGTTGTTGGTAAAGCAGTAGATGTTTTCCTGGAAACCGTCGTTCCACTGCAGTGCCACTTCCACACCGATGCCATCTTTCTCAGTAGAGAAATAGAACACGGTAGGGTGAATAGGGGTTTTGTTTTTGTTCAGGTACTCAACAAACGCCCGGATGCCGCCTTCGTAATGGAAGTGATCGTTTTTGCCATCGCGCTTGTCTTCCAGACGAATAGACACGCCCGAGTTGAGGAATGAGAGTTCACGCAGGCGTTTCGCCAGAATGTCATACTCAAAATCGCGCACGTTGGTAAAGGTTTCGTGGCTCGGCCAGAAACGCACGCGGGTCCCGGTAATGTCGGTTTCACCCGTTACCGCCAGCGGTGACTGCGGTACGCCATGGACGTAAACCTGCTGATGCACTTTGCCTTCGCGACGAATGGTCAGCTCCAGCTTCTGCGACAGGGCGTTAACCACGGAGACGCCCACGCCATGCAGGCCGCCGGAGACTTTATAGGAGTTATCATCGAACTTACCGCCAGCATGCAGCACGGTCATGATCACTTCAGCGGCAGAGATGCCTTCTTCTTCGTGAATACCGGTTGGAATGCCGCGTCCATCATCCTGCACCGAAACGGAGTTATCAGCGTGGATGGTGACCACAATGTCACTACAGTGACCAGCGAGCGCTTCGTCGATTGCGTTATCCACGACCTCGAATACCATGTGATGCAGACCGGTACCGTCATCGGTATCGCCGATATACATGCCCGGGCGTTTGCGTACCGCATCAAGTCCTTTCAGGACTTTAATACTTGAGGAGTCATAAGAATTCGACATCAACGTTTCTCGCTCATTTTAATCTTCAGGTTGAACCGCTATTTTACCCTGTTCCACGCGGAACATCTTGCCCTTTTCGTCAGTCATGTCGATTACATGCCCGGCAGAAATAGCGCTGACAAACACCTGCGCCTGAGTGGCTTTTAACCGGTCCGCCAGCAGGCGTCGTCGGCTCTCATCCAGCTCAGAAGCAAAGTCATCAATGAGGTAAATACAGCGGCGTCCGCTCTGGCTTGTCAGGAACTCGCCCTGTGCCAGACGCAATGCACACATCAGCAGTTTTAACTGCCCGCGTGAGAGTAAATCTTCCACCGGCGTCCCTTCAGCCCGAATACGAAAATCGGCTTTATGGGGGCCGCTGGCGGTATAGGTCAGCGCACGATCGCGCTCGAAGTTACGTTCCAGCAGTTCGCCGTAATCACTCTCTTTGTCCCAGCCACGCTGGAAGGAGAAGCGCAGTTCAAACTCTGGCAGAAACTGGCTACAGGTGGCGGTGATCTCTGCAGATATTGCCGCACTGTATTCCGCCCGCCACTGGCTAATCTGTTCAGCCAGCGGAACCAGCTCCTGATCCCAGGGACGAATCTGGCTGTAACGTGAGACCTGGCGAAGCGCCGCATTCCGCTGTTTAAGCAGGCGACGCATATTGTTCCATGCGTTGAAAAAGCCGGGCGTGTTATGGAAACAGCCCCAGTCGACATAGGCCCGGCGGTATTTGGGACCGCCATTCAGCAGACTAAAACCTTCAGGCGTGATTAACTGCATCGGCAGCAGCTGCGCCAGCTCTGCGACTTTATGACCATCGCTGCCATCAATACGCACTTTGCTGTCACCGGCCCGGTTTTTGGTCAGCCCGACAGAAATTTCCCGCTCTGCGTTTTCCAGACGCCCGTGCAACACGAACGCCGCCTCGTCGTGACGAATGACGCGACCCGCCTGCAAACTGCGAAACGATCGACCATGCCCCAGCGTATGAATCGCCTCTAAAACGCTGGTTTTCCCACTGCCATTGGCACCCACCAGGAAATTAAATCCGGGGGCCAGTTGCAGGTCGGCCTGCTCGATATTACGAAAATCTTTGATAAGAAGGCGGGTTAAAGCCATGAATCAATCCAGCGTGAAGGGCAATAAAGTTTTTGGACCTGGCGATCAAGTGCGTTAACGGCAAAGCAGGTTTGGCCGACATCCCAGTCACGAGGCCGTCGGCGTCGCCGCTACGTTGCGCCTCGCCAGCGCACAGCCACCGGAGCGTACTGAAGTACGTGAGGATGGCGAGCACTGCCGGGGCACAACATAGCAAGTAAGCCAGGCCGATATATCACACCTACAAGCGCATGGGCATGACGACGTAAGCTGCTGCAGGACTCGCCACATCTTCGATCTGCACGCTCGACACTGAATCCGTCAGCAGCAGGCGGACGTTTTCGCACTTCAGCGCGTTCAGCACATCCAGCACGTAACTGACGTTAAAACCGATCTCCAGTTCCGTGCCGTTATAGCTGACATCCAGCATCTCTTCCGCTTCTTCCTGTTCAGGGTTATTGGCGGTAATTTTTAGCTGATTTTCGGTGATATAGAGGCGAACACCGCGGAACTTCTCGTTAGAAAGGATGGCAGCACGGGCAAAGGCCTGTTTGAGCAGATCGCAGCCCGCTTCCAGCACTTTATCGGGATTCTTCGGTAATACGCGGCGATAGTCAGGGAAGCGACCATCAACCAGCTTAGAGGTAAAGATATAGTCGCCGACGTGCGCGCGGATATTGCTGCCGCCAATCCGGACCTGCAGAGGCGTATCGCCGCCATCCAGCAGACGCAGCAGCTCAATGACGCCTTTACGTGGCACAATCACGGAATGACTCGGCAGTGCCTGACCAATCGGCATGGAGCAAACGGCCAGACGGTGACCATCAGTGGCTACAGTGCGCAGCTCTTCCCCTTCGGTTTCAAACATCATGCCGTTGAGGTAGTAACGCACATCCTGATGGGCCATCGAGAACTGAGTCGCTTCGATCAGCCGTTTCAGGGTCGCCTGCGGCAGGGTGAATTCAACTTCACTCTGCCAGTCGTCGAGATTCGGGAAGTCACTGGCGGGCAGGGTCGACAGCGAAAAACGGCTGCGGCCAGAGCGAACCAGCATACGATCGCCTTCCAGCGCCAGCGTGATTTCTGCACCATCCGGCAATCCGCGACAGATATCCAAAAATTTTCGCGCCGGAACGGTGGTGGAGCCAGGCTCATGCGCCTGCGTCAGCGCCACACGTGCGACCATCTCCATTTCCAGATCGGTACCGGTCAGCAGCAGCGAACCTTCTGTAACCTGCAGCAGCAGGTTTCCGAGAATCGGCAGCGTCGGACGACCACCCAGTGGGCCACTAACTTGTTGCAGCGGCTTCAGCAGCTGCTCACGTTCAACAATAAATTTCATAGCGTCAGGAAGATAATGTTCTGATGAGATTAGAGAAATCTTCTTTGATATCGTGGCTCTCTTCACGCAGCTGCTCAATCTTGCGGCAGGCATGAAGCACCGTTGTGTGGTCGCGACCCCCAAAAGCGTCGCCAATTTCTGGCAAGCTGTGGTTCGTCAACTCTTTCGCCATCGCCATCGCCATCTGGCGCGGACGCGCTACCGAGCGCGAACGGCGTTTGGAAAGCAGATCTGCCACCTTAATCTTGTAGTACTCAGCCACGGTCTTCTGAATATTATCGATGGTGACCAGCTTTTCCTGCAGCGCCAGCAGATCGCGCAGCGCTTCACGCACGAAGTCGATGGTGATCGCCCGACCGGTAAAGTTAGCATTGGCGATGACGCGGTTCAGTGCACCTTCCAGTTCACGCACGTTAGAGCGCAAACGCTTGGCAATAAAGAAGGCAACTTCACCCGGCAGACGGATGTCGTTCTCATCCGCTTTTTTCATCAGGATCGCCACACGCGTTTCCAGCTCAGGCGGCTCGATCGCCACCGTTAAACCCCAGCCGAAGCGCGATTTAAGACGATCCTCTACACCGTTGATCTCTTTGGGATAGCGATCCGAGGTGAGGATGATCTGCTGATTGCCTTCTAATAAGGCATTAAAGGTGTGGAAGAACTCTTCCTGTGAGCGCTCTTTATTCGCAAAGAACTGAATGTCATCGATCAATAGCGCATCCACAGAACGGTAGTAGCGTTTGAACTCTTCAATTGCATTGTTCTGCAGCGCTTTAACCATATCCTGTACAAAACGCTCGGAGTGCATGTAAACCACTTTTGCATTGGGTTTGCGGGCAATAATGCCGTTGCCCACCGCATGCAACAGGTGCGTTTTACCGAGACCCGTGCCGCCATACAGAAAAAGTGGGTTATAAGCGCCGCCTGGATTATCCGCCACCTGACGTGCCGCCGCGCGCGCCAGCTGGTTGGATTTACCTTCAACGAAGTTATCGAAGTTATGACGGTTATTCACATTCGAGCGGTAAGTGACGTCGGCCGGAGCCGGGACATTATCCCAGCTGGGACGCATGATCTGCGCCGGGGCCGGACGAATATGGCTCTGTACGGGCATCACGGGCGCGCTGACGCTGGCCATGACGGGCTGGCTGACCGCTGCCGCTTGCTGCTGAACCGGGCGCGTACCTACTTCAAAACGCAGTGCAGGCACGTTTGGACCACAAAATTCATTTAGCAGTGCGTTGATGCTATTAAGGTATTTGTCCCGAACCCAGTCGAGTACGAAGCGATTTGGAGCATACAAGGCAAGCGTATTGTCGTTTAACTCAGCCTGGAGTGGACGGATCCACATGCTGAATTCGGTGGCAGGAAGCTCATCCTGCAAACGGGCAAGACACTGTTGCCAAAGCGTAAGTGACACGGCGGACTCCACTCGTACAAATTCGAAAAGAATAGTAGGCGTTACTCTAAGAAACGTTCATTTTTGACACAGACACTAAGAAAGCGCCTGCGACCGCTATCAGCGGTTTTCCGTCCTGCAATCACCGGAGGATCGTCAGCGGAAGGGCGGATCATAGCGCAAAGCGAGGCAGAGATCTCCCCTTTCTACACAGTTTTGATCCTTTTTATCCACAGGCCAGAGGCGCGCAAAGAAGTTTACGCCAGTTGCGGGAAAAACCAGCAGAGATCTGACGCAATAGATGAAAATTTCGGACGTTATCTCATTTTATCCCCAGGATCCGGTGAGCCGATCGCAATAAGATCCCGCGCGATCCTTGCGCTTTAGTGCGGAGCCCGTATAATTCTCCACCCGACATTGAGCCATCAGGCGCAAAGTCGGGACTCTGCGGGCTGTATGCGGGTTTTCAGGCACTATGACACGCGAAGTAAATTGACTCGGGACTGTACAATTATTACAATCCCGCCTCTTTATTAAAGACACATTGAGGCGTAGGTCGATTTTCTGGCCCGAAACGCGTCACCCAGTGAAAATTTTCAAGTTTAGGTAGAAACCGCCATGAAACGCACTTTTCAACCGTCCGTACTGAAGCGCAACCGTTCACACGGTTTCCGTGCTCGTATGGCAACAAAAAATGGTCGTCAGGTTCTGGCACGTCGTCGTGCTAAAGGCCGTTCTCGTCTGACCGTTTCTAAGTAATAAAGCAAGCCCTGATGGGTAAGCTCGCATTTCCCAGGGAGTTACGTTTGTTAACTCCCACTCATTTCACTTTCGTCTTCCAGCAGCCACAACGGGCTGGCACGCCGCAAATTACTATTCTCGGCCGCCTTAACGCGCTGGGGCATCCCCGCATCGGTCTCACCGTCGCTAAAAAACATGTGAAACGCGCTCATGAACGCAACCGGATCAAGCGATTGACCCGCGAAAGCTTTCGTCTGCGTCAACATGAACTGCCGTCGATGGACTTCGTGGTGGTCGCGAAGAAGGGGGTTGCCGATCTGGATAACCGTATGCTGGCGGAAGCGTTGGAGAAATTATGGCGTCGTCACTGTCGCCTGGCGCGCGGCTCCTGATCGTCCTGATACGCGTCTATCAACGCGGTATCAGTCCATTACTGGGACCACACTGTCGGTTTCACCCGACCTGCTCTCATTACGGAATTGAGGCATTACGCAGGTTCGGCCTGATAAAAGGCAGTTGGTTGACATTAAAACGCGTATTAAAATGCCACCCCTTGAACCCGGGTGGTGACGATCCTGTGCCGCCAAAAACCTTTGATACCAGAGAACATTAACGATGGATTCGCAACGCAATCTCTTTCTCATCGCTTTTCTGTTCGTGACCTTTATGATCTGGCAAGCCTGGCAGACGGACCACGCTCCGCAGCCACAGCAGACGCAGACCACACAGGGCACCAACAGCGTAGCGGGTGATGCCGCCAGTCAGGGTGTACCGGCCAGCGGTCAGGGCCAGACGATCACCGTTAAGACTGATGTCCTGTCATTGAATATCAACACCCGAGGCGGTGATGTTGAACAAGCACAGCTGCTGACTTTCCCGGACAAACTGGGTTCAGACCAGCCGTTCCAGCTGCTTGAAACAACGCCAGCATTCCTTTATCAGGCTCAGAGCGGTTTAACCGGTCGTAATGGCCCGGATAACCCGAACAACGGTGCACGTCCGCTGTTCAACGCTGCACAGAATCACTTCGAGATGGCTGATGGCCAGTCCGAACTGCGTGTGCCGATGACCTATACCGCTGAAAATGGCGTGGTTTATACCAAAACCTTCATCTTCAAGCGTGGCGAATATGCCGTTAATGTCGATTATCATGTCAACAACACCACGCAGCAGCCGCTGGAAGTGTCGTTGTTTGGCCAGCTGAAGCAGACGATTGATCTGCCAAAGCATCGTGATACCGGCAGCAACAACTTTGCGCTGCACACCTTCCGTGGTGCGGCCTACTCCACCAGCGAGTCGAAATATGAGAAGTATAAATTCGACACTATCGCGGACAACGAGAACCTGAACGCGACCACCAGCAATGGCTGGGTGGCGATGCTGCAACAGTACTTTGCGACGGCATGGGTTCCGCGTACCGAAGGCACCAACACCCTTTACACCAGCAACCTGGGTAACGGCGTTGCGGCAATTGGCTATAAATCTGCACCGGTCACCATTGCCGCAGGCGCACAGCAGAATCTGGGTGCAACGCTGTGGGTCGGCCCGGAAATTCAGGACAAGATGGCCGCGATTGCGCCGCACCTTGATCTGACCGTGGATTACGGCTGGTTGTGGTTTATCTCTCAGCCGTTGTTCAAACTGCTGAAATTCATCCACAGCTTCATCGGTAACTGGGGCTTCTCCATTATCGTGATCACCTTCATCGTGCGCGGCATCATGTACCCGCTGACTAAAGCGCAGTACACCTCGATGGCCAAGATGCGCATGCTGCAGCCGAAAATTCAGGCGATGCGTGAGCGTCTGGGTGATGACAAGCAGAAGCAGAGCCAGGAAATGATGGCGCTGTATAAAGCAGAGAAAGTGAATCCGCTGGGTGGCTGTCTGCCGCTGGTGATTCAGATGCCAATCTTCCTGGCGCTCTACTATATGCTGTCAGGCTCGGTTGAACTGCGTCATGCCCCATTCGTTCTGTGGATCCATGACCTGTCAGCGCAGGACCCGTACTACATCCTGCCGATTCTGATGGGCATCACCATGTTCTTCATTCAGAAGATGTCACCGACCACCGTGACCGATCCGATGCAGCAGAAGATCATGACTTACATGCCGGTGATTTTCACCGTGTTCTTCCTGTGGTTCCCGTCAGGTCTGGTGCTGTACTACATCGTCAGCAACCTGGTCACCATTCTCCAGCAGCAGCTGATTTATCGCGGCCTGGAAAAACGTGGTCTGCATAGCCGCGACAAGAAGAAAGCGTAAGCGATTCAGCGCGGGAGTCATCCCGCCCTTAAATAGTCTATTCTCAGGCGGTCAAAGCGACCGCCTGTGTTTTTTGTAGCGAGAGAAAATTTATGAGCCACAGCGATACCATTGTTGCCCAGGCAACACCGCCTGGACGCGGCGGCGTAGGCATTCTGCGCGTCTCTGGCGCCCAGGCGGCAGAGGTTGCCCGCCAGCTGCTGGGTAAACTGCCTAAGCCGCGTTACGCCGATTATCTGCCGTTTACCGATAGTGACGGCAGCGTGCTGGATCAGGGCATTGCGCTGTGGTTTCCTGGCCCCAACTCCTTTACCGGCGAAGATGTGCTGGAGCTGCAGGGGCACGGCGGTCCGGTTATTCTTGACCTGCTGCTGAAGCGCATCGTGGCGCTGCCTGGCGTGCGTATTGCCCAGCCGGGTGAGTTTTCTGAGCGGGCGTTTCTGAATGACAAGCTCGATCTGGCGCAGGCCGAAGCGATTGCCGACCTGATTGATGCCAGCTCTGAGCAGGCGGCACGGTCAGCGGTCAACTCGCTGCAGGGCGCGTTCTCCACCCGCATCAATCATCTTGTGGAAGCCCTTACTCATCTGCGGATTTATGTCGAAGCGGCTATCGACTTCCCGGATGAGGAGATCGATTTCCTTTCTGACGGCAGAATCGAAGCACAGTTGAATACGGTGATCGGCGACCTGGATGCGGTCCGCGCCGAAGCGCGTCAGGGCAGCCTGCTGCGTGAAGGGATGAAAGTGGTGATTGCGGGCCGGCCTAATGCGGGTAAATCGAGCCTGCTGAATGCGCTGGCGGGCCGTGATGCCGCCATCGTTACAGACATTGCGGGCACCACCCGGGACGTCTTACGTGAGCATATTCATATCGATGGCATGCCGCTGCATATCATCGACACCGCCGGTCTGCGTGAGGCCAGCGATGAAGTTGAACGTATCGGGATTGAGCGTGCCTGGCAGGAGATCGAGCAGGCTGACCGCGTGCTGTTTATGGTCGATGGCACCACCACCGATGCCACCGAAGCAGCGGCTATCTGGCCCGATTTTGTCTCCCGTCTGCCGCCGGAACTGCCGATTACCGTGGTCCGCAACAAAGCAGACGTCACCGGTGAGCCTCCCGGTCTGACAGAAATAAACGGTCATTCACTGATTCGTCTGTCGGCACGTACCAGTGAAGGCGTTGATGAACTGCGTGATCACCTGAAGCAGAGCATGGGATTTGCAGGCAACATGGAAGGCGGCTTCCTGGCACGCCGTCGTCATCTCCAGGCGCTGGAGCTGGCGGCAATGCACTTACAGCAGGGCCGAGCACAGCTGCTCGGTGCCCGGGCGGGTGAGTTACTGGCCGAAGAGCTGCGTGTTGCTCAGCAGGCGCTGAGTGAAATCACCGGCGAGTTCACCTCTGACGATCTGCTGGGTCGTATCTTCTCCAGCTTCTGTATTGGTAAATAGCCTCACTGGCCTGATGGCGATACGCTGTCAGGCCTGATTTCCCGCCTCGCGCTATCTTCTGCTATTCCCGCCTCTGCGTTCATTCTTGCTGATAAGTTATTTTGCGACGGCACCGCGTTGTCGTATAACGGTAGACGCGCCGATCTGACGGCGGCTACAGATTGCGGTGAATGATCCCCGCCTCATCCAGCCGCGTCGGGCCGGGCGCAAATCCACAACGTGAACACCCTTGGGCGAAGCTTTTCGCCTGTAACAGGAGAGTTACATGAGTACACCGCTCGACACTGCCGCACTGGACACGCTGTTTAATGACGCCCGCACTCACAGTTACTGGCAGGATAAGCCTGTCGATAACGCCCTGCTGGAACAGCTCTATGCCTTAACGGCACTGGGCCCGACCTCGGCGAACTGCTCGCCAGCGCGTTTTGTTTTCGTAACGTCTGCGGAAGGCAAAGAGAAGCTGAAACCGGCACTCTCTTCCGGCAATCTGGACAAAACCATGAGCGCGCCGGTCACGGTGATAGTGGCCTGGGATCGCGAGTTCTATGAACAACTGCCCGCGCTGTTCCCGCATGCGGATGCGCGTAGCTGGTTTACCGGCAGCCCGGAAGCGGCGAAAGAGACGGCTTTCCGTAACAGCAGCCTGCAGGCAGGTTATCTGATTCTGGCGGCTCGCTCGCTGGGTCTGGATGCCGGTCCGATGTCCGGTTTTGATCCGGCCAAAGTCAATGACGCGTTTTTCCCGGACGGTCAGTATCAGGTTAACCTGCTGATCAACCTCGGATATGGTGACGCATCAAAACTGCATCCGCGTCTGCCGCGACTGAGCTTTGATCAGGCGAGCCGCTTCGCCTGATGCTCTCCGCGTCGCGATTCAGTTCGTGACGCGGATCACCGCATTAACGGCGCAGCATTTTCTGCAGGCGCTTTTGCTGCCAGCGCTGCGTCAGACCATGAAACACAAAGGTCCGCATCGCCCGGACAATCAGCAGCGCTCCCCAGATTGCCGCAACCCAGAGCGACCAGTGATCATCCGGCGCCGTCACATGATTCAGGACGAACAGCAGTCCGCAAACCACCACCGCAGTAATCAGTGAACGGTAAAAGCGTGCTTCACCGGCGATCCTGCTGCGCGCATCAGTAATCCGCTGATCCAGCGCCAGATCCTCGCCGTTCTGCGGACCGGTCAGATCAGCAACGTTCACCTCAAAGACGGCAGCCAGCGCACTCAGGGTTTCCAGTCCCGGCCGCTCACCATTTTCAATACGCTGCACGGTGCGGGTGCTCAGTCCCGCCATTTCTGCCAGCTGTTCCTGTGACCACGCCCGTGCCAGGCGATGTTCTTTAAATCTGTTGATGCTGCTCATTCTTATTCTCCGAAGTAACAGACAGGAAGGAAAAGTGTGCGGCGGAACGTCCGGCAGTAACACGATCCTGACCCGACAGCAGCCTGACACCCGCATGACAGCAGTGTCGCAGCTACGCTGGCTGCCCGCGGGATGGCTAACCAGGCACGCGCATCAAACCCGGTTCTGCTGAGGGTGTCCCCTGATGAAACACCATTCGCCAGTTCTGACCCTCACGACGCCGCTCATCCTATTCTGAATTTAAACTAATGTTCGCGTTGACGGATGCAATGTGTTAAGAAAATTCCTACAATGCTTCTGATGATTATCTGACCATTTTCACGGAGCGACAGATGGCTGGTCATTTTGTACGCTGGACGGGCGACCCCGGCTTCCCGGCGAAAGATATGTGTATTCCCCAGGCGATTACCGACACGGCACAGCAGTTTGCTGACAAACGCCGTGGGCGATTTCTTGCCGCACGAACCCTGCTGGCACAGCTTATGCTGCGGGTTTATGGCATTCAGACACTGCCGCGCCTGATTATCCAGAGCAATGGACGTCCGGTGTTTGCTGACAGCGAACTGCCCGATTTCAGTATCGCCTATGCGGGAAATACGGTGGGCGTCCTGTTGGCCGAAGAAGGGGGGCGTGCCGGTCTGGATATGGAGATCGTTCATGCGCGGAGCCGTCAGACGCAGGAGCAGCTGATTCAGGGATTAACCTCGGGCGAGATCGCCTGGATTAATGCCCAGCAGGATGCCATGGAAGCGGTGACGCAGATCTGGACGTTGCGGCAGAGCATTCTCAAGCTGACGGGAGAGGGTGATCGGGGACTGGATTCGCTGCGCCTGTTGCCGGGAGCGGGTCGGCTGCGATCGTCACTTTATCCTGATATCCAGGTGGTGTGCGATGCGGAGCCTGTGCTGGTCTGGTCGTGCGCGCTGTCGTCTGCGACCCAGCGTCTGCACCTGTGGGAGATGGATAGCGACTTTCAGTGGCGCGGATTACGCGAAATCGAGATGGGTAAGCCCAACATCGGGCCTCTTGCCCTGCGGCTGACCAGCCTGCCCAGCGAGCGCAGCCTGCATCCTGAAATGTAAAAAGCCGCAACCCGAAGGTTGCGGCCCTGAATGTGCTTAGTGCCCGTCCACAAAAACAATCTTCAGAACAAACAGCAGCGCAACAATCACTACGCAGGGGCTGATTTCACGCCAGCGTCCGGTGCCCAGCTTCATTACGCAGTAAGCGATAAACCCCAGCGCAATGCCTTCGGTGATGGAAAAGCTGAAGGGCATCATGGCAGCGGTCACAAAGGCCGGAACGGCTTCGGTCAGATCATCCCAGCGCACGCGCGACAGGCTGGCGGTCATTAACACGCCTACATAAATCAGCGCGCCCGCAGCAGCGTAGGATGGCACCATTGCGGCCAGCGGTGACAGGAAGGTTACCAGCAGGAACAGCAGGCCGGTCACTACGGCCATCAGCCCGGTACGGCCCCCAATCGCCACGCCCGACGTGCTCTCGATATAGGCGGTCACGGATGAGGTGCCCGCCAGCGCGCCACTCACCGAACTAATGCTGTCGACATAAAGCGCCTGCTGCATGCGCGGGAAGGTGCCGGTTTCATCGGTCAGTCCCGCTTTATCGGTAACGCCGATCAGTGTGCCGGAGGAGTCGAACAGATTGACCAGCATAAAGGAGAAGATCACCCCCGCCATGCCAATGTTGAATGCGCCTTTAATATCGACCTGACCGACTACAGACGTTATCGATGGGGGTGCTGAAAACAGGCCGACAAACTTCACGTCGCCCAGCATCCAGCCGATGCCGGTGGTGATCACCATTGAGATCAACACCGCTGCGTGGATATTGCGTGATGCCAGAATGGCGATAATAAAGAAGCCGAGTGCGCCCAGCAGGACGCTGTGCGAGGTCAGATTCCCTACCGCCACCAGGGTATCGGGATTTGGTACGATAATGCCGGCATTTTTCAGCCCCATCATCGCGATAAACAGGCCGATACCGGCGGTGATGCCAACGCGCAGGCTCAGCGGGATATTGGCAATCATCCAGTAGCGCACCCGCAGCAGCGTCAGGATCAGCAGGCCAACCGCGCCCCAGAAAATCGCGCCCATACCGACCTGCCACGAATAGCCCATCGCCCCGACCACTACAAAGGCGAAGAAGGCATTCAGCCCCATTGCGGGTGCCAGCGCCACCGGCAGATTAGCAAACAGTCCCATCAGAATGCTGCCGAAGGCGGCGATCAGACAGGTGGTCACAAACACCGCCTGGGTATCCATGCCGGCGACGCCGAGGATCTGCGGATTGACGAAGACGATATAGACCATCGTCAGAAAAGTGGTGATACCCGCGATCACTTCGGTGCGCACCGTGGTGCCATGTTCCTGCAGCCTGAAGATGCGCTGCAAAACGCCTTGCTTGCTCATGCCATCCATCCAGAAGAAAAAATCATCGGCGCGTATCCTGGCGATTTTACCGGGGCAATACAATGATTTTTCGCAACCGATTGCCAGTCTCGCAATCTGCGCTGAGTGCGGTAGAGTGTGGAATACACCCCGAATCGAAGGATAGAGTCTGATGTCAGTAGAATGCGTCTTTTTTGATTGCGATGGCACGCTGGTCGACAGTGAGTTGCTCTGTACCCAGGCCTACGTTAACACCTTTGCCCGTTACGGCCTGGCGCTGTCGCTGCAGCAGATGTTTGAAAAGTATAAAGGCGTCAAACTCTACGACATCATTCGTGACGTGGGCGATGCGCATCAGGTAACTCTGCCGATGGAAGAGGTGGAAACAGCTTATCGCGCGGAAGTGGCAAGACTGTTTGATCTGCAACTGCAGCCCATCCCAGGCGCGAAAGCGCTGGTTGAGCAGATAAAAGTGCCGATGTGCGTAGTCTCAAACGGAACCGTAAAAAAGATGCAGCACTCGCTGGGCTTAACCGGCATGCTGCCGCTTTTCGAGGAGCACCTCTACAGCGGCTATGACATTCTGCACTGGAAGCCCGATCCGGAACTGATGTACCACGCCGCAGAACAGATGCAGGTGCCGATTGAGCGCTGCATTCTGGTGGATGACTCCGAAGCGGGCGCCCGCGCCGGTATCGCCGCTGGCATTCCTGTCTACTACTACTGCGCTGACCCACACAACCCTGAACTGGACCACCCGCTGGTGACCCGCTTCGACGATATGGCGCAACTGCCTGCGTTGTGGCGCGCCCGTGGCTGGGATCTGGCGTAGCGCTGGCCACAATATGACTCGTACCGTCTGGTTTTTAACCCTGCCTGGCGTGATGGCGCTGGATCTGACCGGCCCGGCTGAGACGCTGCAGCTGGCGGGCGATCGCTTTTCGCTGCGCTATATTGGTCCGCAGCCGGAGGTGGTCTGCTCCACCGGCATGACCATTGGCGGCATCGAATCCTTACCGGAACAGTTGCCAGCAGGGAGCCTTCTGGTGGTGCCGGGCGTCTATGATTCGCAAATCTGTTATGCCACACCTCAGGCCGCAGAAGCACGCGACTGGCTGAGGCGCCAGAACGCCGCGCTGTGCGCGCAGACCTTTATGCTGGTCTGCGTCTGTTCGGGTGCGCTGCTGGCGGCGCAGGCGGGCATGCTCGATGACGTACTCTGCACCACTCATCATGATGTGATTGCCCGGCTGAAAGCGGCGGCTCCACGTGCACGGGTGCAGGAGAATCGGGTGTTTGTCGGGCATGAGAATATCTGGACCAGCGCGGGCATCACGGCCGGGATCGACCTGGCACTGCATCTGATCGCTCAGCTCTGTGATACCCCCACCGCGCTGGCGGTGGCGCGGGAAATGGTGGTCTGGTTTCGCCGCGCCGGTGACGACCCACAGCTTTCACCCTGGCTGCGTTATCGCAACCACATGCATCCGGCCATTCACCGCGCGCAGGATCTGATGATTGCCCATCCAGAGCATGGCTGGACGCTGACCGAGCTGGCCGGTCGCACGCACGTCAGCAGTCGTCATCTGGCGCGTCTGTTTCGTCAGCATCTGGGGATCAGCGTGCGGGAATACCATGAGCAGCTGCGGGTTGGCGTGGCGCGCCAGCGTCAGCAGCAGGGTGAGTCTGCCGAAAAAGCGGCGCTGGCGGCGGGGTTTTCATCAGCGCGCCAGCTACGACGCGCCCGCCAGCGTGAAGCCGATCAGCTGACGAAATGACGGGTATCGACGCGTTTCAGTGCCATTCCCAGCAGCAGGCTGCCGCCCAGCGTCAGCCCAAACACCCAGGGCAGGTCGAGCCAGGGACGCGACATATCATCGTAGTGATGCGTGCGCAGATAGTGAATGAAGAGCGCGTGAAAGCCGTAGATTGGCAGTGAATAACGGGCAATCAGCGTTAAACCGGGAAGAGTGCGCTGGTTCAGGCTGTTTTTAAACACGATCAGCAGGCTGATGGCGGCGATAAACACCAGCGGTCCGCAGTAAAGATACCAGGTATCGTTAAACGCGCCGTTGACGATCAGCGCCTTTTTCGTCCCCAGCGTAATACCAATCACACAGGCGATAAACAGTCCGGTAGCCAGCGGCGTCAGGCCGCGCCGGGTCGTATCCATGGTGCCAATCGCCCGTCCCAGCAGTGCATAGAGCAGGTAGTAAATGCTGTCACCGCTGACATAGAGGTTAACCGGCAGGAAATGAAACGGGCCCAGCGACTGACTGACCGTATTGGGGTTGGCGAGCACCGCCAGCACCAGCACCAGTAGCGCCACATAACGCGCCTGCACATTTTTTACCTGAATCAGCGGCGACATCAGATAGATGCCAATTAGCGCAAAGAAGAACCACAGGTGATAGAACACCGGCTTCTGCAGCATCTTCAGGATCGACCGTCCTTCGCTGATCGGCGTCAGCCAGGTGATATAGGCCAGCGAAACCGCGCTGTAGAACAGCAGACAGAGCACCAGCCTGACCATGTGGCGCGGCTGGGCGCTGCGTTCGCCGAAAAACAGATAGCCGGAGATCATAAAGAACAGCGGAACGCAGACGCGTGATGCCGAGTTCAGCAGATTTGCCACATCCCAGGTGGTGCCCGTCACCGCCATCGGCCCGGTGATATACCAGGTGGTGGTGTGAATCACGATCACCATCAGGCAGGCGACCGCGCGTAAATTGTCTATCCAGTAAATCTTCTGCGGCATGGCGTCCTCTTGCGCATCGCTCCGTGCGCCAAAGGGTAGTCAAATGCGACCAGAGCAACAACTGCTGCCAACAGGATTCAGAGGCATCTGTATGCCAGCGCCCTGAATCACTGCGAAAACGTGCCGGTTGCGCCTGGGATTTACGGCTGCACATCGCGCGGTCAAAGGGTATACTGTCGGCCTCTTTTTTTAATCTAACCGAAGCGCGTGCACACTCAACATGCAAAAGTTTGATACCAAAACCTTTCAGGGGCTGATCCTGACCTTGCAGGATTACTGGGCGCGTCAGGGCTGCACCATTGTCCAACCGCTGGACATGGAAGTGGGCGCTGGCACTTCACACCCGATGACCTGCCTGCGCGCACTCGGCCCGGAGCCGATCGCCGCCGCCTACGTGCAGCCATCACGCCGTCCTACCGATGGTCGCTACGGTGAAAACCCGAACCGTCTGCAGCACTATTACCAGTTCCAGGTGATCATCAAACCGTCACCGGACAACATTCAGGAGCTCTATCTCGGCTCGTTGAAAGAGCTGGGTATGGATCCGACGGTGCATGACATTCGCTTCGTGGAAGATAACTGGGAAAACCCGACGCTGGGTGCCTGGGGACTCGGCTGGGAAGTGTGGCTCAACGGCATGGAAGTGACGCAGTTCACCTACTTCCAGCAGGTTGGCGGCCTGGAGTGTAAGCCGGTGACCGGCGAGATTACCTACGGCCTGGAGCGTCTGGCGATGTATATCCAGGGCGTCGACAGCGTTTACGATCTGGTCTGGAGCGACGGCCCGCTGGGCAAAACCACCTACGGCGATGTGTTCCATCAGAACGAAGTGGAGCAATCCACCTATAACTTCGAATACGCCGACGTCGATTTCCTCTTTACCTGCTTCGAGCAGTACGAGAAAGAGGCGCAGCATCTGCTGGCGCTGGAAAAACCGCTGCCACTGCCCGCCTACGAACGCATTCTGAAAGCGGCACACAGCTTCAACCTGCTGGATGCCCGCAAAGCGATCTCGGTAACAGAGCGTCAGCGCTATATTCTGCGCATTCGTACCCTGACCAAAGCCGTGGCTGAAGCTTACTACGCCTCTCGCGAGGCAATGGGCTTCCCGATGTGCAATAACAAAAAGTAAGAGGCAGCCATGACTGAACAAACCTTCCTGGTGGAGATCGGCACCGAAGAGCTGCCACCAAAAGCCCTGCGCAGCCTGGCAGAAGCCTTTGCCGCGCAGGTGACCGCTGAACTGGATGCCGCCAACCTGAGCCACGGCGAGGTCAGCTGGTTTGCTGCACCGCGTCGTCTGGCACTGAAAGTGGCAAACCTGAGCGCCTCACAACCCGATCGGGAAGTGGAGAAGCGCGGTCCGGCTGTTTCCGCAGCGTTTGATGCTGATGGCAACGCCACCAAAGCCGCCGAAGGCTGGGCGCGTGGTAACGGCATTACTGTCGATCAGGCTGAACGCCTTGCCACCGATAAAGGCGAATGGCTGGTTTACCGCGCTCAGGTCAAAGGCGAAGCCGCTCAGGCGCTGCTCCCTGCGATGATTGCGACCGCACTCAGCAAGCTGCCAGTGCCAAAACTGATGCGCTGGGGCGACAGCGATGTGCAATTCGTTCGTCCGGTTCACACTGTGACGATGCTGCTGGGCGATGAGCTGATCCCTGGCACCATTCTGGGCATTAAGTCAGACCGGGTTATTCGCGGTCACCGCTTTATGGGTGAAAGCGAAATCACGCTCGACAACGCCGATCAGTACCCTGATGTGCTGGAAAAACGCGGCCAGGTCATTGCAGACTATCAGGTTCGCAAAGCGATGATTAAAGCCGATGCAGAAGCAGCCGCACGTCGCTTAGGCGGCAACGCCGATATCAGCGACAGCCTGCTGGAAGAGGTGACCTCGCTGGTGGAGTGGCCGGTGGTACTGACCGCGACCTTTGAAGAGAAATTCCTCAAGGTGCCTGCGGAAGCGCTGGTCTACACCATGAAAGGCGATCAGAAATATTTCCCGGTGTATGACAATGACGGCAATCTGATGCCGAACTTCATTTTCGTCACCAACATCGAGTCCAGCGAACCACGCCAGATCATCTCCGGCAACGAAAAAGTGGTACGTCCACGCCTGGCCGATGCGGAGTTCTTCTTTAACACCGACCGCAAAAAGCGTCTGGAAGATCATCTGCCGCGTCTGGAAACCGTCCTGTTCCAGAAAGAGCTGGGCACGCTGCGCGATAAAACCGACCGCATTCAGGCTCTGGCGGGCTGGATTGCCGGTGAAATTGGCGCCGATGTGAATCACGCCACCCGCGCAGGCCTGCTGTCGAAGTGTGATCTGATGACCAACATGGTCTTTGAGTTCACCGACACGCAGGGCGTGATGGGTATGCACTATGCGCGTCACGACGGCGAAGCAGAAGATGTGGCGGTCGCGCTGAACGAGCAGTACCAGCCGCGCTTTGCCGGTGATGATCTGCCGTCAAGCCCGGTTGCCTGTGCGCTGGCGATTGCTGACAAAATGGATACGCTGGCCGGTATTTTTGGCATCGGTCAGCATCCAAAAGGCGACAAGGATCCGTTCGCACTGCGTCGTGCGGCGCTGGGCGTGCTGCGTATCATCGTTGAGAAAAACTTGCCGCTCGATCTGCAAACGCTGACTGACGAAGCGGTGCGTCTGTATGGCAGCAAGCTGAGCAACACCCGCGTGGTCGATGATGTGATCGACTTTATGCTGGGTCGCTTCCGCACCTGGTATCAGGAAGAGGGTCACAGCATCGACACGCTGCAGGCCGTTCTGGCGCGTCGTCCGACCCGTCCGGCTGACTTTGATGCACGCATGAAAGCGGTGTCGCACTTCCGGACGCTGGAAGCAGCCTCAGCACTGGCGGCGGCGAACAAGCGCGTCTCTAACATTCTGGCGAAATCGACCGAAACGCTGAATGAGAGCGTGCAGGCGTCGCTGCTGAAAGAGAACGAAGAGATCCAGCTGGCGACCTTTGTTACCGCGCTGAGCAGCAAGCTGCAGCCTTACTTCGCGGAAGGTCGTTATCAGGATGCGCTGGTCGAACTGGCTCAGCTGCGTACTGCGGTAGATAACTTCTTCGATAAAGTGATGGTTAATGCCGACGATCAGGCGGTGCGGGTCAATCGCCTGACGCTGCTGTCAAAACTGCGAGAGCTGTTCCTGCAGGTCGCGGATATCTCGCTGCTGCAGTAATGTGATTAGCGGTGCGAAAAAGGGACGAGCAATCGTCCCTTTTTTTATGGAATTTTTTGGGCCGGGATAGCCTGAGTATACGTATGTTTTTTCGTAAATCCGGGGGTTAAGCGTGACGACCTGAGCGAAGAGCAGCGGCAGACGATCAGCGCTCTGGGGACGCTGGCGGCGGGACTTGCGGGTGGAGTCGTGGGTGACAGTACGGCGGATGTTGTGGCGAGTGCTCAGGCGGGGGAAAATGCGATTGAGAATAACTCGCTCAATGATGGCTGGAACAGCATGTTGTCATCAGGAACAAATGATTACGGACTGACCGTAGGCTCGTGGAATCAGTATGGCAAGGACAATAATCTGACACCAGAAAAAATTCAGGAAGGGATGAATCATATTGCTATTGGTGAAGGGCCTTCCTGGGGGACTGAATATAAGGTTAAACCTAATGGAAAAGTTGAAGTTTCAGGTGGCGTGGGACTTGCTTTGAAAAGAGGATATGAGATTAATAATGATTGCTTCTCTATTTCTACAGGATACACTAAAGAATTTGGTATTAAGGCTGGAGCTTCAATCGGTATTGACTTTGGTCCATATTTCCCGGGATTGTTTGGAGACTTAAATCGTGATTATTCAACTAGCGTCGGTTTTGGTCCCGGTTTTGTAGGAAATGTCTGGCGGGAAAGATGGCATTGGTGTTTCGTTTTCTACTGGACTGGGAATTGGTTTTACAGGTTCTGCTATTGATTCCTATGATAAAAAATAGATATGAACGGTGACTCCACTAAGGAAATATACCGCTATGATTTCGAATGATATTATTTTCAATGTTTCATCCTTTATGTTGTTATGTTTTTTATTGTTATGGGGTGGTTGTTTTTTTATTTTTGTTTATAAAAATCTTGGTGGCGCTAAGGTAGGTAAGGACTCCATGCTTTATTTCAATTATATGTTTTTTAAACGGGATGCTTTATCAAACTGTGCATTGGTTTTTCTTGTTCTTGGATATATGTCTGCAGCGATAGCGGAGTATCGAAGGGGGGCGGATGAATTATTGTTAATGTCTAATTTTTCCGGAGGACTTGCATTTTTTCTTTTTGCATTGTACGGGAAGTATCTCCACCAAGGATTTACTGATGATAAAAGCCCCTTTTATTTCATAAAGGTTTTTTTGACAAAAACAGATCTATCCTTTGGCTCGATTTTTCTCTGGCTATCAAGACTGGCTTATACAGCATGGTTAATTGTAGTTCTTTGCAATTAAAAAGTAATCTTGCATTAGTTGCACTACACTATATTCCTGCCGGAAAAAGGTCGCAGAGCAGTTGCTGGAAATCGGGGTAAAAGCAGGGCCTGCCGGACTGGCCATTAAAGATGTAGCTGATAAAATGCCCTCCAATGACTGGAGCGTCTTGTCACCCTGTAGATAATGGATAACGATGAGATTATTGGGAAGTATCTGAGTTCGTTGCAGGATTAGTATGCCCATTTAAATACTGGTGGTGCTCAACTTGCAGGCACAGAAAACATTGGCAAACTGGTAAATCCAGTTCAGGATGAAAATAAAGGGACGTCGTTAGTTACGCCAGCTAGATCTGGTGAGCAAGTAGCAAGCCATACGGAGAATATTGAAGGCGCGCTGAATACGGATGGAAGTATTACGGAAACATCGATTGCGGAGCAGAATACGGCTTATCTGGCTTATTTATTTGAAGACAGTAAATATGTTCCTGGCCCTAAAGATGCTATAGGCGGCTTGAGAACACCAATGGATTTAAGTGATTCTAAAGCTCAATATTTCTTTAATAAATCAATTCAATTAGGTGAGCAGCGTTAAGTTGGAATGATTTTTTTGCATCTTTCTTTAAATCTGGATAGGTCGGTGGCCTTATCCTGGGTATCAGAATCTGTATAAAAATGTGGTTAAAGAAAAGAAAAAAGCAGAAATTCCCACCTGAATAAACACTCAATCCCGGCCTTTAAATGCCGGGATTTTTTTACCTGCCGATCACTCCTTAGCCAGCCGGATAATCAGTTGGCCCTGTTCGGCGATAATGCTGACTGGCTGGCCTTGACGAATCCCCACTGCTCCAGCCATCGTCCTTTGATGGTCAGTTGAGGTAATGGATTCGGTCTGCCGCCGTTGGGGCGGTAACCGACGATGCTTTTACGTGCTTGGGGTACAGCGGGTTCTGACGTAGAATCTCTTCCAGCCATAATTAACTCCGATTCAGTTAGTTGTGGTCAGCGGGCTGTTGGTGTTCCACCACCTTCAGTCCGCGCTAAAAATCTCTCGTTACGTTCTTCCTTTACTGTTTTCTTCTGTTCACATATATATCGTCTGCTTCGTAAGTCTGCTGAACGCTAAGTAATAGATTGCGAGGCGTCTCTGGCAAACGAATTATTTTTCACTTTGCCATTTCGTTTACATCTTCTTCTCAATATTCTTTTCAGCAACTGCAATCAGCCGCTTATTCATAATAGCGTGGTGATTGTCGGCATCACTATAAGAGTGGAATGGGGATGACAGAGAAAGGGATGACAGGCATGATGACAACACAAATGACACCACACGAGAGTCCGGCCATGAGCACTATCCACTTCAGAATCGATGACGACGTTAAACGACTCGCCATGCGGGCAGCCGAGCGCCAGAAGAAGACGCTGACTGAGGTTATGCGTCAGCGAGCGGAAGAGCTGGCTGCTGAAGAGCGGCAATATCAGGAGGGTAAACATGATGCATGGCTGGAAGAGCAAATAACGGCGGCGTTCAGTCGTTATGATGCCGGTGAAAGTGAGTTCATCAGTAACGATGAAATGAATGCCCGCATGGAAGAGCTGAAAGCGCAGGCCGCGCGGGGAACATTGTGATATCAGCCGTTCAATGGGAAAAACAGGCGCAGGCGGACAGGGAGACGATATTTCGTTATCTGTATCGTGAGGCTGGCGTACGGGTAGCCAGTGCAACAGACGATAAGTTTATCCGTATGGCCAGTCTGCTTAGCGAAAACCCCCTGGCGGGCACTAAAGTCAGCACAGAAAAACAGCGTAAGCTGGCAGTCCCACGCTTTCCCTTTATCATTCTCTATGTGGCTGAAACAGATGGGGTTCGTATTCTGCGTATACTGCATACATCCCGAAAAATAACAGGCCGCTATCAAAGATAGTCAGCCAGTTACTTGTGTCTCAGAAAGTCAGATATAAGGACGTCCTCAGAAAGAACGGCGCGCTTCAGAGCTGGATTAGACAATTAGCCCCAAAACCGCATCTTTGAATCCAGCCACCTGCCAGCTACAGCACCCATCACGCCGCAGGCGGCGTTGTCCGCGCAAAGCTCTCGCGCTGAAACAGCGTTTCCGCCAGCTTCACCAGCGCCGGTCGTTCGACACACCAGTTTGGCACCACGCGGCGGAAATTGAGATAGCCGATCATGCAGCCGGTGGCGATATCCGCCAGACTGAGCTGGCCGTTGTTCAGCCATTTTCCTTCAGCGGCCACGGCTTCCAGCATGTCGAGGCTGCGCTTAATCTTTTCACGATTACGCAGCAGGACCTCTTCGGACTGCAAATTACCCGGACGCATCTGCTCGCGAACAATCACCAGCGCAGCATCGCTGACGCCATCTGCCAGCTTCTCCAGCTGACGGATGTTGAGCGACTTAAGCGGATCGGCAGGCAGCAGGGCCGGCTCCTCACCGCGCAGTTCCAGAAATTCCGCGATGATGCTGGAGTCGAACCAGATTTGCTTATCGTCAGCGACCAGCGCCGGAACTTTGCCCAGCGGATTGTAGTGAGGCACGTGACTGTCATCGCTGTAAGGCGATGCATTAACGAATTCAAACGTGATGCCTTTTTCCAACAGGATAATCGAAATCTTACGCACAAACGGGCTGGTATAGCTGCCAATCAGTTTCATCAGGTTCTCCGGATTCAGTGACTATTCGCCAGGAAACATAAAAGGATTGAGACTGCTGCGCGCGAAGCCTTCCTGCTCCATTTTTGCATCCAGTATCAGCGACGCCAGGTCATCGGCCACCGGTTCAATGGCCGGATCGTTCTCCTGATAGAGCATCTTCAGATAGGTGCCGCAGTCGCCACAGCTTTCCGCCTTCACGGCTGCTTTCTCGCTGCTGAGCGACCAGTAGTGCATGTCACGGGACTGTTCGCACTGGGTACATTTGCTGCCCACGACATGCCATTCACTTTCGCACAGATTGCAGTGCAGATAACGCGCGCTTTCATGACTGCCCATATGAACGATGCTGGCGACCGGCATACTGGCGCAGACCGGACAGAACTGACGCTGATTCCCCATTTCAGCGTGTGCCTTACCGGGTATCAGGGCTGCCATCTGCGCCCAGTAGAGCGAGAGTGCCGCCCAGATAAAAGGCGCTTTATCGTTGCTCACCTGTGCATACTCGCCGGTAAACAGCGCACCGGCCAGTGTCTCCAGCTCTGTGGCTGAGGCCTTCTCCAGATTCTCCAGCACCGCCAGCGCCTGACCGCTCATCTCCGGCTTCAGCTCAGCAATCAGCGAGTGCAGCAGCCGTTGCCAGTGTGGATCGCGCGGCAGAGTATGGATGTTCAGCGGTGGCTTGCCCTCGCTGGCGCTCTGCGTCAGTCGGGCATGCAGATCGAGATGCAGAGGATGGTCATACAGCACAATTTCCTGCGCTTCAGCGATCACCGCCGCAAAGCGCAGATAATCGCCGAGTGGATTTTTCGCCGCAAGATCGCGCAGTCGCGCGGCACGACGGCTGTATAAATTTTTCAACCGTGGAAAAAGTAACGGCGGAATCATCTCCTCCGTTGTTTTTTCGCCTTTCTCCAGCGGATCCTGCGGGATTATACGAATACTCATCAGGGGCGTTTTTCCTGTTTTATTGGCGAATTACGCCGCTCACGATATCCACAAGGATAATGCTGTCTGGCTCATTAAGAGCATATTCAGCTTTCTACCCTCGCGGCCAGTGTGCCTCTGACCCATAATGCGGCATAAACGGGCACCATAATGACGATGATCAACGTCACTGCCGAAACAGAATGCACAATCAGTGCCAGCCGACTCAGCGGAATGACAAAGGCATCTGAAAAGTACGGTCCCCGGATCACAATGCCGCTGGCAGGCGGCAGTACTAAGCTGATGATAGCAGTCCAGAACACACTCTTCTGACCAAAGTTCTCTTTACGGGTGTCTCCTGCCTCTTTATTCACTGTAATCTGATGAATCTCTCTGGCCCGTTAAAGGGTAAGGCGACGGATTGGCATGTGTTTCGGGTTCCCCAAAACATCCGCATTAACACCCCAGTGATTTGCAGATTTTCCCGGCGTTAACACATGAAAAAGACCCTTTCTCATGGGGCCGCCAGCAGGCAGGGCGACAGTTATTTTCACTGAAGAAACCGCATCAATTGCCTCGCTGTTTATTTGCGCTCTCGGGGGCTAAAAGGCAGAATCAGGGCGCGTCTATGCTCTGCATTACCGGGCACCGAATGAGATCATCTCTTAACAACAGGTTATATTTTTGAAAGCTATCCAGCCTGATTCAGGCGAAGATTTAATAATTCAAACCGGCGTTAGCAGGACGCAGGTGTGGCAGCGCGCCAGTCTGACCGATGCACAGGATGACTGGCTGGCAGACGAAGTTCCGGTGGCGCTGGTCTATAACGGTATATCACACGTGGTGATGATGACCACGCCCAAAGACCTGGAGGCTTTTGCGCTGGGCTTTTCGCTATCAGAGGGCATTATCGACGCACCTGGCGACATTTTCGGCATGGATATTGTGCCGGGCTGTCACGGTATTGAGGTGCAGATTGAGCTGTCCAGCCGCCGCTTTATGGCGCTGAAAGAACAGCGTCGCGCGCTGGCAGGCCGGACCGGCTGCGGCGTGTGCGGTGTTGAACAGCTGGACCAGATTGGCAAGCCGCTCTCTCCGCTGCCGTTTACCCAGACCTTCGCGCTGGACCACCTGGATCGGGCGCTGGGCCAGCTGAAAGATTATCAGCCGGTCGGACAGAAAACGGGCTGCACCCATGCTGCTGCGTGGATCCAGCCTGATGGTCAACTGGCGGGTGGCTGTGAAGATGTGGGGCGCCATGTGGCACTGGATAAGTTGCTGGGTTATCGCAGTCAGGCTGCGTGGGGACCGGGCGCGGTGCTGGTCTCCAGCCGCGCCAGTTATGAAATGGTGCAGAAGTCTGCCATGTGCGGCGTAGAGATCCTGTTTGCGGTCTCGGCGGCGACCCGCCTGGCGGTTGAGGTGGCTGAGCGCTGCAACCTGACGCTGGTCGGATTCAGTAAACCTGGCCGCGCCACGGTCTACAGCCATCCTCAGCGACTGCGTTAAACCACCATTACCGCTGGCAATGTCTGCTGCAACGCGTCAAGGGCGGCACCGTTGTCGCCGCCACTGTCAGTAATCAGCAGGGAGATCGCCTGCGGCGGCGCGTAAACCGTGCGGCTGACCACGCCGAGTTTGGTGTGATCGGCCAGCAGATAGCAGGCAGCGGATTGCTGCACCATTGCTCTGGCGATAGCCGCTTCGTGCGGGTGAAAACTGCTGCCACCGCACTCTGCGTCAATACCCACGGGCGACAGCAGCGCGACATCGGCTCGGTAGCGGATAATCTCGCCAACGGTGATTTCGCCGCGCGTCTGTTGCGCACCCGCCGACATCGTCCCACCCAGCAAAATAATCTGATTATTCAACGGCTGGTTTTCTTCTCCAGCGCTCAGTGCCAGCGCGGCCTGCAGGCTGTTGGTCACTATCGTCAGGCCGGAAAGGGCGTGTAACTCCTCTGCCAGCAGCGTGGTGGTGCTGCCCGCATCAAGAAACAGCGTCTGTCCGGGCTGCAGCAATTGCGCAGCGGCGCGGGCGATTGCGCGTTTCTCCCGGGTCTGGGTGCTGCGACGTTCCGTCAGCGGCGGTTCAGCCTGGGTTTCAATGGCCACCAGGCCACCGTGGACGCGGCGTGCCAGACCCAGCGCTTCCATCTCAATGATGTCGCGGCGCGCGGTTTCGCGTGACACCCCCAGCTCCCTGATAATGCGCTCGGTACTGACCTGGTTTAGTCGGGTCAGTAAGGCACGGATGCGATGAAGGCGCGTTTCCTGCAGCATAGAGAAATCCTTATAAAGCGCGAAGAGCATGGATGATACGCCAGTGACGCGAAAGATTCTGTCTGGATCAGAGAGCAAGCTTAGCGCGGCGGCTTGCTGGCGTCATGTGTATTTTATTGCTTTTGTGTATTTGGTTGCATTTTAGATTCAGGCAGGCATGATACAGGAGTCCGCTCTTCTTCCTTCATCCTTGTAACGGGAGTCAATATGGCCACGCGTTCCACCATTATGGATACCAACAGTTTTCGTGCTGAACATGCCGATGCGCTCGACAGTGACACACGCAAACTGACCGATAAACGCAGCAAAGTGCTTGGCGAATCCTATCGCCTGTTCTATCGCAAACCGGTTCATCTGGTGCGGGGTGAAGGGCAATATCTGTGGGACGCAGCGGGCGATAAATATCTCGACGTTTACAACAACGTGGCGAGCATTGGTCATTGCCATCCGGCCGTGATTGAGGCGGTGACGCAGCAGATGAAAATGCTGAACACCCACACGCGTTACCTGCATGAAAAGATTCTGGATTACAGTGAAGCGCTGCTGGCAACGACACCTGCGGCGATCGATCGCGCGATGTACATGTGCACCGGATCGGAAGCCAACGATCTGGCGATTCGCGTGGCGCGCGCGTTCAGCGGCGGTACCGGAATTATCGTCAGTAAAGAGGCCTATCACGGCACCAGTGAGCTGACCTCCGGCGCGTCTCCGGCACTGGGCAGTGGACAGCCACTGGCACCGACCACGCGGCTGGTGATGCCGCCAGATGCCTACCGTGTGGATGCGCCCGACCTGGGTGACTGGTTCGCAGACCAGATTCAGCAGCAGATTGATGACATGGCGGCGCACGGCATTAAATTTGCCGGTTTCCTGGCGGACTCGATTTTCTCCTCGGACGGCGTTCTGCCCAATCCACGCGGCTTCCTGAAAAAAGCGATTGAGGTGGTGCATGCCAACGGCGGCATTTTTATTGCCGACGAAGTTCAGCCTGGCTTTGGCCGAACTGGCGACGCGTTCTGGGGCTTTGGTCGCCACGATGTGGTGCCTGATGTGATTACCACTGGCAAGCCGATGGGCAATGGCATTCCGGTTTCCGGACTGCTGGCAAAAAGTGATGTGCTGGCAGCCTTCAGCGATTCGATTCCCTACTTCAATACCTTTGGGGGGAATCCGGTCGCGATGGCGGCGGCGCAGGCGGTGCTGAACGTGATTACCGAAGAGGGATTACAGGAACACAGCCGCGTGGTCGGCGCGAAGCTTCTGGCTGAGCTGCGAACCCTGATGGATCGCTATGAGTGTGTGGGGGATGTGCGCGGTGCCGGACTGTTTATCGGCTTTGAACTGGTCACCGATCGTCACAGCAAAACGCCGGACAAAACGCTGGCGCTGGATTTGATTGAGAAGCTTCGTGAACATCGTGTGCTCACCTCGGTCGCCGGTCCGTATGGGAATGTGCTGAAACTGCGTCCACCACTGGCTTTCCAGGAGAGCGATATCGACTGGCTGGTTGGCGCACTCGACAGCGCCCTGCGCGAGCTGGGTCAGTAACGCGCAGAGCAGGGCCGACGCGGCGTTCAGGCGGGAGGCGTGCTGGCTGATAGCCTGGCATCAGCGTGCTGCTCTCCCTGCCTGGCACGTCTGAAAAGGCATAGCCAGCATCAGCACACTGTAAAAACAACGGGTTGCTAATGCCGGCTTTCGCAAATCCTTAGGGTTAATAGGGCATTGATTACCCTTTTACGCTACATGAATTTAACTATAATGATTCGACTGCTTACGCGGCACGTCCCGAATTCGTCGTGCTGCTCAAACTAAATGGAGAGGAAGAACATGAGTTATTCACTGCCATCCCTGCCTTACGCATACGACGCACTGGAACCGCATTTCGACAAGCAGACGATGGAGATCCATCACACCAAACACCACCAGACCTATGTGAACAACGCTAACGCCGCGCTGGAAGGTACTGAATTTGCTAATCTGCCGGTAGAAGAGCTGATCACCAAACTGGATCAGCTGCCAGCAGACAAAAAAGGCCCACTGCGTAACAACGCAGGCGGTCACGCTAACCACAGCCTGTTCTGGAAAGGCCTGAAAACCGGTACCACGCTGCAGGGTGACCTGAAAGCGGCTATCGAGAAAGATTTCGGTAGCGTGGAAAAATTCCAGGAAGAGTTCGAGAAAGCCGCTGCGACCCGTTTCGGTTCTGGCTGGGCATGGCTGGTTAAGAAAGGCGACAAACTGGCTGTGGTTTCTACCGCAAACCAGGATAACCCGCTGATGGGTGAAGCGGTTGCCGGCGTTTCTGGCTTCCCGATCATCGGTCTGGATGTGTGGGAACACGCTTACTATCTGAAGTATCAGAACAAGCGTCCTGACTACATCAAAGCGTTCTGGAACGTGGTTAACTGGGACGAAGCGGCAGCCCGCTTCGCTGCTGCTCAGTAAGTTAACAAAGCGTAAACGCAATGAAGATAAACCGGTGAAATTTATTTCGCCGGTTTTTTTTATCTCTATTTTGTGTATTCCAGATTCGGACCCGAAGTCATCAGATATGAGTTTTAATGTTATTCCGCATTAACCTGCCGTTGATATTGACTATGTTATTTTCAGTGACATTCTTGTTTAACTCATTGTGTGTCGCTGACTATGTCAATTATAACTACTCAGGAAAATACGACCGAATCCTCTGCTTCTCTTTTTTTTCAGTTAATTAGCGGGAAATATGTTCCGGATAAACTCTGGAAAAGTAAACGTTTCCGCCTGAAATTTGTGTTAAGAACCTTAATATCGCCACTGACGACGCTGCATTATCTGGACGCGTTGTCGCATTTACCGCAACTCCCGCTGCTGATGAGCACGCAGGGATTGTTGCCCGCTAAGCTGCACCGGCCCTATCTGCGTTCAGGACTGAGCATTGCAGCACGTGCGCAGGCGATACTTGATCATTACAGCCTGATGAATAATCTGGAAAATCCTATGCTGCGCCAGCTGTTGCAAAGCGCTACGGATAATCCACTGGCCACACTGACCGGTAAAAATGGCGAAAACTTTATCCTCTCGTGCAGCTCTGGTTATTTCGACCGGGAAGGGGAAGTGACACTGGTATTGCGTTATAACGACGAAATTATTGCGTCGCTCTCATTTTCTATTCTCAACGAAAATAGCCAGCGCACCCTGTTAATTGGTGGACTACAGGGGCCGCGGAAACATATCAATAATGAGATGATCCGCGAGGCGACCAAAGCGGCTCACGGTCTCTTTCCAAAGCGTCTGTTAATGGAAGCGGTATTTATTGTTGCGAAGCAGTGCGGTGTGGAAAATATTCTGGCGGTAGGTGATGAGACACATGTCTTCCGCAGTCTGCGTTATCGCCATAGCAAAGGGGATAAGTTCTTTGCCAGCTACAGTGAATTCTGGCTGTCGCTGAGCGGTGAAGCGCGCAAAGATGGGATGTTTACTCTGCCGCTGAGCCTGCCGCGCAAGACACTGGAGGAGATCGCCAGTAAGAAGCGGGCAGAGTATCGCCGTCGCTATGAACTGCTGGATGCGCTGGCGGAGCAGGTGTACGCCGCCGCTGGCGAACGCAAAGCCGATGTCGATCAGGCAGCTGCCTGATCGACTCCGTCAGAATGCGGTTTTAGCGAAGCCGGTCATCGCTGTCAGACCCATCTCACGTCCCAGCGCGGTCATTGGATGCACCACCACCAGGCCGCGCACGCTTTTTTTCAGCGCGCCCAGATTTGCCTGCTCTTTCTTGGTAATTTCGCGGCTGAAGCCCATTTTCTGCAGCTTCTGCGCTTCGGCACTGAGTTTTTCAACCCGCTGACCGCGCAGGCGCTCAATCTCAATGACCAGCGCTTCTTTCTCTTTCAGCAACGCGCCCAGTTTCTCGACATCACCCGATTCAAGTAGCTGCGGTTCTTTGCGGTTCAATGCGTCCAGCTTATCGCTGAGAAGTTTGATTTCGTTCTTTTCTTGCTCTTTCATGACAACAACTCGTTGAGGAAAACAGGGCAAGGATACACCAAATCTGGCGCATATTCCCGTTCAGGTTAAGACGAAAAAGGCGCCGTGATGGCGCCTGACAGGATCAGCTACCGGACTTTTTAAACGCCTGCTTCATACTGATGCGCGCGATCAGCTCGGTGAGTGACAGGACCATGGTGGAGCGCACCATCTGCAGATAGCGCTGCTGCTGCATACTGCGCAGCTCGGGATCTTCAGTATTAAACACCGGCGCGGGTGGCCAGGCCGTGACACAGTGCAGTTCCCCAAACGGGCCGAGAATCTCGTCGTCAGTAAAACGATAATCGCCGTGGTCGTGATTCAGCTCTTCGCGCAGTGCCAGCAGCAGTTCACCATCTTCATATTCGTGCCGGCTGATGACGCCAAGTCCGTAAATCAGCTTCAGGCGAACCGAGAGTTCGCCCAAAGGGCCATTACCCAGCAGCAGCGGTTCTACGGCATATTTAACCGCATAGTCATCTTTGCGGAACACCTGCAGCACCAGCAGATTGACGGCTTCAGCCAATAGCTCAACGGCGGCGATCAGAAAGCTTCTCACCGAACGACCGGCGTTCAGGCGCTCAAGCACCCGGTTCTCAAAAGCCTGCTTCTCTTCCATTATTGCCTGCATGGGTTCAATACCGCCGTTGGGCGCAGGCGAACTGCGCCCGGCTTGCGTCACTAACACGTGCGCATTATGCCATAGCGTGCCAGGCGCTCACCACAGAAGCCACCACTTCGCTGTCGGCATCCAGTCCTGAAATCTCAGCCAGCGTAGCCTGCGGGCCTTTTTCTGCCAGCAGCGCGGCCAGTTCCTGTGCCTGCGGGTCCTGATCGCTGTGATAGTGCATGGCAGCAGCAATACCCTGCACCAGGCTGGCGTGCGGTAAACCATACTCCAGTGTGCCCAGCGTGGGCTTAATCAGGCGATCGCCCGCGCTGAGTTTACGCAGCGGCTGACGGCCTACGCGCTCAACATCATCTTTCAGATAAGGATTTTCAAAACGACCCAGTATTTTCTGGATATAGGCCGCATGTTTTTCCGCGTCAAAACCGTAACGTTTAATCAGTACCGCGCCACTCTCTTCCATTGCGCCTTTCACTACGGCCCGGATTTTTTCATCAAGGATGGCGTCACGAATGGTCTGGTGACCCGCCAGCTGGCCGAGGTAGGCGGTAATGGCGTGACCGGTGTTCAGGGTGAAGAGTTTACGCTCAACAAAGGCCATCAGATTGTCGGTCAGTTCCATGCCAGGAATGGCTGGCAGGTCACCTTTAAACTGGGTTTGATCGACGATCCATTCGCTGAAGGTTTCAACGGTCACTTCCAGTGGATCGGTGCTGCCTGCTTCAGAAGGGGGCACGATGCGATCGACAGCGGAATCCACAAAGCCGACATGCTCTTCCAGCCAGGCGTGATACTGCGCCGGCAGCGCCTTCAGCACATACTGTTTTAGCTGGCTGGTGCCGCGCACCATATTCTCACAGGCGATGATATTTAATGGACGGGTGTTACCGTTGTCGCTGCGTTTTGCCAGACCTTTTGCCACACTGGCGGCAATACGCTCCAGAATCTGCGGACCCACGGCGGTGGTAACAAGATCGACGTCAGAGACCAGGGTGATGATCTCATCGCTGGTGCTGTTTACGGCACTGACGCCTTTAACGGTTTCCACCTTGGCCTGTTCGCCAACCACATGAACGGGATACTCATGACGCGCGTTCAGTGCATCCAGCACCGTCTGATTCACATCAGCAAAAACCAGTTCGATACCTGCATCAGCCAGTAATTTGCCGATAAAGCCGCGACCAATGTTTCCTGCTCCGAAATGTAACGCTTTCATAATTTTTGACCCATATCAAATGACGATGGGGCGGGCAAACCCGCCCCAGGAAATCGGGACGGGCATGACCGCCCCAGGGAAAGAATTGCTCTGAATTACGCGACGGCAGGCTTGCCTGACAGCAGATCCAGCACTTCCTGCACGCTGGTGGTGTTCGCCAGCTTCTCAATCACGCTGTCATCATCCAGCGCATTGGTCAGGCTGGTAATCACCTGAATGTGCTCGTTATTACGGGCAGCAATACCAATCACCAGGCGCGCAACGTCATCTGGCTCTTCGCCAAACAGGACGCCTGCCGGATACTGACAGAACACCACGCCAGTTTTCAGCACGCGATCTTTCGCTTCAACGGTCCCGTGCGGCACCGCAATCGACTCACCGAGGTAGGTCGGCGTCAGTTTTTCACGCGCCAGCATCGCGTCAACATATTCTGGCTCTACATAACCGCCTTTCACCAGCTGTTCACCAGCAAAACGAATCGCCTGTTCTTTGTTGCTGGCGGTCAGGCCGAGGAAGACGTTATCTGCACCCAGTTTAAACAGGTGTGCGTTGCCTTCATCGTAACTGTCAGAGAGCGCAGTGGTGACCGTTTGACGATGCACGTCGCTGCGATTAGCGGCAACCAGACGTTCGGTCAGCGTGCTGTAGAGCGCACTGTCGAGGAAGTTATTCAGCGAGATGTGCTGCGCATGCGGAGCCTGGCGAATAGCACGCTCGGTCAGATCACGATGGGTAATCACCAGATCGACATCGCCTGGCAGGGCATTGATCGCGGTATTCGTCACCGACACATTGCTCAGACCTGCATCCTGCACTTTTTTACGCAGAACACCTGCACCCATGGCGCTTGAGCCCATACCGGCATCACAGGCGACGATAATTTTGCGCACGTGATGCAGCTCGACGCTCATCGCATCGCTGGCGACGGGTGCACCCGCCACGCTCTGGCCTTTCGACTGCGCTTTCATCTCATGCATGCGCTGAGTCGCGGCTTCGATATCGTCATCTTCTTTAACCTTGCTGGTTTTCAGCAGGATAGCGGAAACTACGAAGGAGACGGCGAAAGCGGCAGCAATGGCAGCGATGTTCGCAAAGTAGGCACCCTTTGGTGTCATCGCCAGCACCGCCAGGATTGAACCCGGTGAAGCAGGCGAGACCAGGCCACCGTTCAGCACGGTCAGTGTGAAGACACCCGTCATGCCTCCCAGGATGACCGCCAGCAGCAGGCGAGGCGCCATCAGCACATACGGGAAGTAGATCTCATGGATGCCGCCAAGGAAGTGGATAATTGCCGCACCGCCTGCAGACTGTTTAGCACTACCACGACCAAAGAACATGTAGGCCATCAGCACGCCCATACCCGGACCCGGGTTGGCTTCGATCAGGAAGAAGATCGACTTGCCCGCCTCACTGGCTTGCTGGATACCCAGCGGTGAGAAGATCCCGTGGTTGATGGCGTTGTTCAGGAACAGGATTTTTGCCGGTTCCACGAAGATTGAGGTCAGCGGCAGCAGGTTGTTCTGCACCATCAGATTCACGCCTGCGGCGAGAATGTGTGACAGACCTTCTACCAGCGGACCAATCGCCAGGAACGCCAGCAGTGCCAGAATCATCCCGATAATACCGGCCGAGAAGTTGTTAACCAGCATCTCGAAGCCGCTTTTGATTTTGCCGTCAATCGCCCGGTCAAACGACTTAATTGCCCAGCCGCCCAGTGGACCGGCAATCATTGCACCGAGGAACATCGGCATATCCGCACCGACAATCACACCCATTGTCGTAATTGCACCGACCACACCGCCACGATCGCCGCCCACCAGACGCCCACCGGTAAAACCGATCAGCAGTGGCAGCAGGTAGGTGATCATTGGGCCAACCAGTTTGGCCAGCGTTTCGTTCGGGATCCAGCCAGTTGGAATAAACAGCGCGGTGATGATACCCCAGGCGATGAACGCCCCGATGTTTGGCATCACCATATTACTCAGAAAGCGACCAAAGCTCTGTACTTTGACCTTCACTGATGAGGACATAAACCCACCCCTTATTGAGACGCGCTGCAATAGGAGAGCGCGTTTGTTTTTGTTTAGCCACCCCGACTCGCAGCCGGTGGTATTACTGTATGCACGCGGACTCTATCACGCGAATTTGGCACTGCGTAGCACGCGGAAAAAGTGTGATCTATATCACTCATTAAGGGTGGTGGCAGGGGTGATTAGCGTGACAATGATCACATTTTTATAACGGTTACGTGTTGTTTTGCCTGGTTTTTACGCGTGATAGCTGATTATCTGTGAGTTTGATCACACTACAAGGGCGGGGGTTTGTTATATAAATGTGACTCAGATCACAAATTATTTTTGGTCGAAAATGCGCCAGATCACACTTCATTCGACAGGCTATCGGATGAGATTAGAAAAGGCGTGGAGACGGGCAGGCGACCTACGCCTGCCCATAAAGCAGATTTACTGCAGGCCACCCTGAACGGCCGCTTGTGCCTGAGGAAGCGCCTGTGCATTCGCGGATAACGTGCTCATTATCGCGTTGTATTGTGAAGCCTGATCCTGCGTCGGGAACTGCACGCCGCCATCATTGAAGCTGACGCGGGTACCCTGAGTTTGCAGGAATTCGCCGGTCTGCACGGCAGCCTGGCTCAGCGCCTGAAGTTTAGGCAGCAGCGGAATCAGCTGATTGGCGGGTACCGTCACCACTTTGTTATAGGCGGTGTCGTAGACTTTTTTCAGATCATCCGTCTGCTTTAGGGCCGCTTTGCTGCTGTCCGCCTGCATTTTTGCGCTCTCAATCTGCTGGGTAACAATGACCAGTGCGCTCGTGGCCTGACGCAGGGAATCACGACGGCTGAGATAATCCTGCGGAACGCGAATGGCAGACAGTTCATCCACCACCGGACGCATCCCCTGTTCAACGGCTTTGTTCGCCTGCTGCGAAAAGCCGTACATGATGGCGTAATCGCTGGCGAAGTTGCCAAAGCTTTGCTTCTGGTTTTCGCTGAGGCTAGGGAGATGCTCGCCACTGCGCATCACGGTATTCTGGAGGAAATCAATAAATGCTTTACGCTGCTCGCCTTCTTTGTCACCGCATGCGGTGAGTTGCAGCACGATGAGCGCGCCAGCGAGCATAATGCCGCCGCGTGCCATAAGGCGTGTAAGTCCTGAAGCCATTGGGTCAACTCCTGTCGGTAGTACTGTCTGATGTCCAGGTAGGAATGGCCTAAAGAATAGAACAAACCGCCGTCACGGCACAATGTGAAACCGCCTGTGAAGCAGAGGCTTTCTTAAACGCCGGTGATACAACGGGATCGCCCGCACGTCAGAGCGCGATACGTTTCCTGCCATCATGCGTTAACCTGAACGTCAGTTTAGCGGTATGGCGATCACGGCTGCAGCCTTAAAACACCACCGCCTGACCATCTTTGCGACTCTCGCTGGCTGCAATATAGAAACCCTGCGGATCGCGCACTATCGCCTGCGCGCCACCAAAGTTGTAATTGCTCAGGGGATCTTCCAGTACCACATTGTGCCCCATGCGGCGCAGCGTGCTCAGGGTATTGCGATCGAGTGTCGATTCAAACACCACCTCGCGTCCCTGTACCACCCGCCAGCGCGGCGCATCAATCGCAGCCTGCGGATTCTGGCGGTGCAGCATAATTCGCAGCGCCAGCTGGACATGACCCTGCGCCTGCATCGGGCCACCCATCACACCAAACGCCATCAGCGGCTGACCCTGCTCATCCAGCGCAAAGGCCGGGATGATGGTGTGAAAAGGGCGCTTACCGCCTGCCACCACGTTAGGATGGTCTGGATCGAGTGAAAAGCCCGCCCCACGGTTCTGCAGGCTGATGCCGGTGTCGGGCACCACCACGCCGGAGCCAAAGCCCATGTAGTTAGACTGAATGAATGAGACCATCATACCGCTGGCATCAGCCGTCGCAACATACACCGTGCCGCTCTGCTGCGGTGATCCAAAGCGGAAATCTCCCGCTTTGTCAGGATCAATCAACGCTGCCCGCTGGCGGATATACTCTTTACTCAGCAGTAACGCTGCCGGGAACTCGAGATGATCTTCATCGGTGACATAACGCTCCAGATCAACCAGTGCCAGTTTCATCGCCTCAATGGAAAGATGCAGCCACTGCGGCGAATCAGGCGCATAACGGTTGATCTCCCACGCTTCCAGAATGCCGAGCGCAATCAATGTCGCAATGCCCTGACCGTTAGGCGGCAACTCCTGCACCGATCCCCCGGCAAACGGATGTGACAGCAGGGTAACCCAGTCGGCGCGATGGTTTTTCAAATCGTCCAGCGTCAGCGCCGCGCCATGTTCACGGGCAAAGGCTGTCATCTTCTGCGCCAGTGCACCGCGATAAAAACTTTCACCCTGTGTCTCAGCGATCGTCTGCAGGGTCCGGGCCTGAGCCGGATTGCGGAATAACTCGCCCGCACGGGGTGGACGGCCCTGCGGCGCAAAGCAGTCGATGAAGCCAGGCTGATCCCGTAGCTTGTCATAGCCTCGCTGCCACAGCTGGCCAATCAGCGGTGATACCGGAAAACCGTTGCGCGCATAGTCAATTGCGGGTTGCGCCAGTGTGGTCAGCGGTAGGGTCCCGAAGCGCTGCGCCAGCGTGACCCACGCCGAGACGGCACCCGGGACGGTAACGGACTCCCAGCCGGTTTCTGGCATTGCACTCAAACCGTCGAAGCGCTCAGGATGCCACGCGGCGGGCGAACGGCCTGAGGCGTTTAATCCATGCAGCTCGCTGCCGTCCCAGACAATGGCAAACGCATCGCTGCCGATGCCGTTTCCGGTTGGCTCCAGCACAGTTAAGGCGATGGCGGTAGCGACAGCGGCATCTACAGCATTTCCGCCCTGCTGCAGCATCCGTAAGCCCGCCTGCGCCGCCAGCGGTTGTGAGGTCGCCACGGCATTGCGTCCCATCATCGGTACGCGATGAGAAGGGTATCCGACGTCAAAATCTGTTTCACGCATCGCTCTTCATCCTTTCAGGTGGCAGGTCTCTTTTTACCCGTCATGAGTGCGCAATCACAAGGCTGCACTTTTAGCGCGCATCAGCGCGATTAAGGACGGCTGACTGCACCGGCATGAGGCATCTGCCGTTTCGTTAGAGTGACTGTTGATTTCGCTGACGATATGGCGGCGTTCAGAATAAAATATTTCTCCGCACGTCGCTGTGAGCCGCCGCGCGCCAGGGCTCAGCGGCAAACCAGGACTATTCTTAAATTAATCAGAACTGTGAATATAAGTGTTCATGAAGTAAACCATTGGCGTATATTTTGCAATCACTACCTGAAGAGGTGTAATGCCTCACAGAAATGAGAATGTGCCCGCCAAAAGCTTGATGGCATCCACATAAATAGCAAACACCATTTGATTTTTTTGCCCGCTGTGCAGGCGCAAAAATCAACCGCCTCAGTAGGTTAGAAGCGCTGGAGCGTTTTCGGCACACGTTAGTTAAAAAAATAATTATAAATTGCGCGGCAAATAGTCAGGTCTCTATCCATACTTAGTCTCCCGGCATTTGTTGCATTGTTCTGACACCTTTATAAGCAGTGCACCGCAGGCTGTGTCCCGTAATGGTTTTTCTCATAACAAAAACAAACCCTTGCGGGATCCAGCCTGAACAGGCCCGGTTTCAGAGTCCTGACTTCAGGCTCGTACCTCTCTACTTTCACGTGCTTCATAGTGAGTTTTTAAGGAGTTCTCTATGGAATTAAAAGACCCGATGTTTGAATTGCTCAGCAGCCTTGAGCAGATTGTTTTGACACGTGATGATCGCGCCGCCGAGTTACTTATTCAGCGTCAGCAACCCGCCCAGCCAGAGCCACAGCGTCTGCGCGAAATGACCGGCATGCAGGTTGATGAGTTTGCTAAAGTGATGGGCGTGAGCGTATCTTCCGTGAAAAGCTGGGAAGCCCGGCGTACCCGTCCATCCGCGACGGCGCAGAAACTGATGAAGTTATTACAGGCCAATCCCTATCTGGGACGCCAGTTGCTTGAATAATCAGGCATCATGAAAACACCCGCCGCTGGCGGGTTTTTTTATGCGTGTTTTATGCTGTATTTAGCGGCCTGTTTGACAAACCAGCTCTCCGGCACGCTGTAGGGCGGCTCCCGCAACCGGGCAAGCCCGCTTTCTATGATCGTCGAAGCCTGCTGCCACAACTGTGCATCGCCCTGCTTCAGCAACGCAATCTGTATCTGCTTTTCCACCAGGTAGACCCGCGCAAAGTCAGGATCAAAACGTACAATCGCGCGGGTATTGTCGATGATGTCCGCCAGCTTGATAGTCTGGGCCTCAGGACTGGCGCTGGCCGTATGGCGAAAGTGCGCAAGCTTCCGGGCCGCCCGATTTTTCGCCGTAGCCGGTGCGCTATCGGTCAGCATCTCCACCAGGCTGGCCACGCGCGCGCCAAAGTGGGCTTCGATATCGCTCTGGGTCGTGGAGGTATCTTCTACGGTATCGTGCAGCCAGGCTGCCGCTAACAATGCCTCGTCATGGCTGACGCTGCGCACCAGTTCCACCACCGCGGCCGGATGAACAATATAAGGCTCATCGGTATATTTGCGGCGCTGACCGGCACTGGCATGTGCCTCGGTGGCGAATCGACGCGCCTGTTCTTCCAGTGAATCCAGCATGCTTTTACCCCTGACTAAAAGTTTGCTTGCAATTATCTAGCGCGCTATATATATTGAACACCATGAACTGTGATCAAGATGACAAAAAAGTGAAAACGATGCCACTGTTGGTCGATCAGCAACTCTGCTTTGCGCTTTATTCTGCCAATCTGGCAATGAATAAAGTGTATCGCCAGTTGCTGAGCCAGCTCGACATTACCTATCCACAATATCTGGTGATGCTGGTGTTGTGGCAGAAAGATGATGTTACGGTGTCAGAGATTGGCGAGCAGCTTTTTTTAGACTCGGCAACATTAACGCCACTGCTGAAGCGACTGGAAAGCGCGGGTCTGATTAACCGGCAGCGTACCCGTCAGGATGAACGGCAGGTTGCAGTAACACTGACCGAGGCTGGCCGTGCGCTGCGCGTTAAGGCTGAAGCCATTCCTGAAGCGGTTAAATGTGCCACTGCCTGTGACGATGATGCCCTGCTGGCGCTGAAATTACAGCTTGATGGATTGCGTGATAACCTGATTCAGTCACGATAAATATTGCCGACGGGTGCATTGCACCCGTTGAACCTCACCGCCTGATTACGGTTAAATAAGTAGCAGGCGATTAAATAGTGTAACGGAGAAATGTCATGTCTTTAGAACAAGTGGTTTACCGCGCCAAAGCCAAAGCTACCGGTGGTCGTGATGGTCGTGCAACCTCTTCTGACGGTGTACTGGACGTTAAACTGGGCGTGCCAAAAGAGATGGGCGGTGCAGGCGGCGAAGTGACCAACCCTGAGCAGCTGTTTGCGGCGGGCTATTCTGCCTGCTTCATCGGTGCGATGAAGTTTGTTGCGGGTCGCGACAAAATCGCGATGCCAAAAGATGCGTGGATTGAAGGTGAAGTAGGTATCGGCCCGATCCCCAACGGCTTTGGCATCGAAGCGACGCTGAATATTCACCTGCCGGGAATGGATGAAGCAGAAGCGCAGAAGCTGGTGGATGCGGCACACATCGTGTGTCCTTACTCAAACGCCACTCGCAACAACATCGACGTGACGCTGAACATCATTCGCTAAGCATGCTGCGGGCCTGAATTATCAGGCCCGCACTTTTGCCTGTTATTCAATCCCACACTTCCGTCTCACTGCGTCAGCATGTCCGGTTAATCCTCCGCGCTGTGTACAAAAAATGTGCTAATCAGGTCGACAGCGATTATTATCTGGTCTATAAAACGCCCTCATGCTTTACTGAGCCACCTCGCGTTATAGCCTATAAATCCGTTCAGAATTTTCCTTCATCTTGTCCGGTCCGCTTATTCAGCGAACTCTGCCGCGTTTCGGCAGTCACATAAAAGATTTGGTTAAGCGCTTCACACCGGAGAAACACCTTTTTTCATGAATTATATTAAAACCCTGACTCAGCAGAAGTTATCGTTACTGCTGGCGCTCTACCTCGGTATCTTACTGAATTTACCAATTTTCTATCGTCGTTTTGATGGTTTTCTTTCGCACTCTACGATAACGAACTGGCTGACTGCCGTCACTGAAGTGGTGGCCATTGTGCTGCTGACTTTCTTCCTGATGCGGCTGCTGTCGCTGGGTGGAAAGTGGTTTTATCGCGTGCTGGCCACGCTGATAGTGCTGATTTCCGTTGCCGCTGCTTATTACATGGCATTTTTTAACGTCGTAATTGGCTACGGCATTGTGGCTTCGGTGATGACCACTGATACCGATCTTTCTAAAGAGGTGGTTGGCTACCATTTCATTCTGTGGATGGTGCTGGTCAGCGCGCTGCCGCTGCTGATGATCTGGCGTAATAAGCTGAGCATGACGTTGAATGAGCAGCTGCGCACGCCGGGACAGCGTCTTAAACCCTCCGTGATCATGCTGCTTTGCGTGGCGCTGGTCTGGTTGCCGATTCGCTTTCTGGACAAACTGCAGAAGCAAAACGAAGAGATTACCAACGTCGATCTACCGAGCTACGGCGGTGTCGTGGCACACTCTTATCTTCCTTCAAACTGGCTTGCAGCTGTAGGACTCTTTGCCTGGACCCGCGTGGATGAGACGCTGAATAGCGAGGAATTGCTGGATCCGGCGAAGAAGTTTACCTACGTCGCGCCTGCCGGCCTGGACGACACCTATGTGGTGTTTGTGATTGGTGAGACCACCCGCTGGGATCACATGGGGATGCTGGGCTACGAGCGTGACACCACGCCAAAGTTGTCGAAAGAGAAGAATCTTGTGGCGTTCCGGGGCGAATCCTGTGATACCGCGACCAAGCTGTCATTGCGCTGCATGTTCGTACGCGAAGGCGGCACCATGGATAACCCAGGTCGTACGCTGAAAGAGCAGAACGTTTTTGCGGTGATGAAAGAGCTGGGCTTCACGTCTGAGTTGTTTGCGATGCAGAGCGAAGTCTGGTTCTACGACAACATCAATGCCAACAACTTTGCTTTCCGTGAGCAGATTGGTTCAGAGAAGCGTAATCAGGGCAAAGCGGTGGATGACATGCTGCTGGTGCCGGAGATGAAAGCGTCACTGGATCGTTTTCCGAAAGGTAAGCATCTGATCGTGTTGCACACTAAAGGGTCGCACTACCTCTATTCACAGCGTTATCCGCGCAGTTTCGCGAAATATCAGCCGGAATGTATGGGCGTGGATGAGACCTGCAGCAAAGCGCAGTTGATTAACGCTTATGACAACTCGGTGCTGTATGTCGATAGTATGCTGGATAGCGTGCTGGATCAGCTGCGTGATAAGAAGGCGATCGTTTTCTATGCCTCTGATCACGGTGAGTCGATTAGCGAGAATATGCATTTGCACGGCACGCCGCGCGAGATGGCGCCACCTGAGCAGTTCCGCGTGCCCATGATGGTCTGGGCCTCCGATAAGTATCTGGAAGACAGTCAGAACCGCAGCAACTTTGAGCGTTTGCAGGCGCAGCAGCGCGTAGGCCGCACTCATCGCCATGTTGAGTTGTTCGACACCATTCTGGGCTGTCTGGGTTATACCTCGCCAGATGGCGGTATTAACCCCGCCAACAACTGGTGTCAGGCACCGGCAAAAGGTCAGGCTAAAGCGCTGTAATAGTGAGCGAAAAGGGCAGGGCAGGTGGTTGATTACGGGTAACCGCGTGCTTTCCAGGCGATTGGCGGCAAAAGCATAAAAAGCGGTTGACGCTGATCGGGGGTAGCAGTAACATGCGCCCCCATCGGCGAGTAGCGCAGCTTGGTAGCGCAACTGGTTTGGGACCAGTGGGTCGGAGGTTCGAATCCTCTCTCGCCGACCATATTTAAGAAAACCTGTCTGAAAAGACAGGTTTTTTTTCGTCTGTAGAAAAGTGATTTGCAGGCAAAGAATTAGCGCTGTGCGGGGTTCAGACGGCTGAAAGATCTAAACCCGAGTGAATCTGACAGCAGCGCATAAATTCAAGGCGGAGGGAACACGGGCAGAGGAGGAAAGCGTCCCACGCCATGGACGGCGTGGGCCGAGCGTCCATGGATGGTTTAAGCGACTTTCCGATCTGCCCGTGTTCCTGAGGCAGATCTCAATCTGACCGCTAAGCATTCACACTCTTATCAGCTGAGCGGGCTTCAGGGAGCATACGCCTTCCGCAAAGACGCAAAAGACGCCATCCCTGGCATGCTCAGCGCGGCCGATTACGCACCTCATCCCTGAGGTGCGCCCGTGGCCGGGCCAACGCATTGCGTTGCTCAAAAACGCTCCCGGCGTTTTTGTCCCTGGCCCGCGATGCTTTGCTACAGGCGTATGCTCCCTTCGCTTCACGTCTGGCAAACGCATCAGGTACTTACATGGGCGCTTCAGAACGCCTGAGAAATCCAAATCATTTTTGTTACCTTCCAAAAAGTTCCAGTAAACCCCATCTTCCGCGCGTTCCACTTACTGACAATAATTATCCCTTCTTTCCCGCTGGCAGGCCTTACCCCATAAGCGATGCGATCATAATTCGCGACACATTCTTCTTATGACCGAAAGCGGCAACATGCTGATTTCTTATGCTTCTTTACCAGCATATTCCGCTGGATGAACGTCATAACGCACGGTGAATCGTTCAGTTATTCAACATTTGCCGGTGAAAGTTTTAAGTTTTTTAGCGGTGAGAATCACTAGCGATAGAGCAGGCTTCCAGCACAATACACGGAATTCAGGTCAGCTCTGCTGTGCATTGTATGGCATTTGGACAGAAACGGTTTTTATTACCGTTGCATGCGATTCCTCACACTCTGTGTAAATAAGTAACCGTTGTATTGACGTTCTTTGCAACTGTTGACAAATTGATGCGTCAATAAATGCGCAGTTACGGAATTTTCTGAATGCATAACCTGCATCTGAAAAAACAAAAAATCGTAGCGCGCGTTAACCACCTGTTCGGTGGTACGCCTGAACCGCATAAAAAAATCAGAGGTCAGGCAATACACACAACATCACATCACAATGGAGCAAACGCATGATCAACTCCCTGGCTAAATCCGGGATGCTGAAGGTCGGTCTGAGCCTGATTGCTATGACTGTCGCCGCCGGTGTTCAGGCAAAAACCCTCGTTTACTGTTCTGAAGGTTCTCCGGAAGGCTTTAACCCGCAGTTGTTCACTTCGGGCACCACCTACGATGCCAGCTCACGTCAGATCTACAACCGACTGGTTGAGTTCACCATCGGCACCACCGAACTGCACGCTGCACTGGCAGAGAAGTGGGATGTCAGCGAAGACGGTAAAACTTACACCTTCCACCTGCGCAAAGGCGTGAAGTGGCAGACCACTAAAGATTTCAAACCGACGCGTGACTTCAACGCGGATGATGTGGTGTTCACCTTTGAGCGTCAGCTGGATAAAAACAACGCCTATCACGGCGTCTCCGGCGGCAGCTACGAATATTTCGAAGGCATGGATATGCCTAAGCTGATCAGCAAAATTGAGAAAGTGGACGACAACACCGTTCGCTTCGTGCTGACCCGTCCTGAATCGCCGTTCCTCGCCGACCTCGGCATGGATTTCGCCTCGATTCTGTCGAAAGAGTACGCAGACAACATGCTGAAAGCGGGTACCCCGCAAAACGTCGACCTGAACCCGGTCGGTACCGGTCCGTTCCAGCTGCTGCAGTACCAGAAAGATTCGCGCATCCTTTACAAAGCTAACCCGAATTACTGGGGCACCAAGCCAAAAATCGATCGCTTAGTCTTCTCCATTACCCCGGATGCTTCAGTGCGTTACGCCAAACTGCAGAAGGGCGAATGCCAGGTCATGCCTTATCCAAATCCGGCTGACATTGCGCGTATGAAGCAGGACAAGAACATCAACCTGTATGAGCAGGCGGGCCTGAACGTCGGCTATCTGTCATACAACGTTGAGAAAAAACCGCTGGATAACCTGAAAGTACGTCAGGCACTGACCATGGCGGTCAACAAAAAGGCGATTATCGACGCCGTTTATCAGGGTGCAGGTCAGCCTGCTAAAAACCTGATCCCACCAACAATGTGGGGCTATAACGACGCGGTGAAAGACTACGCATACGATCCTGAGAAAGCCAAAGCGCTGTTGAAAGAAGCGGGCATGGCAGACGGTTTCTCAATCGACCTGTGGGCAATGCCGGTTCAGCGTCCTTACAACCCGAACGCACGCCGCATGGCTGAAATGATTCAGAGTGACTGGGCGAAGATTGGCGTCAAAGCCAAAATCGTCACCTACGAGTGGGGCGAATATCTGAAGCGCGCCAAAGCGGGCGAGCACCAGACCGTCATGATGGGCTGGACCGGTGACAATGGGGATCCGGATAACTTCCTGGCTACCCTGTTCAGCTGTTCAGCGGCTAAAGATGGCTCTAACTACTCGCGCTGGTGTGATAAGTCCTTCGAGGACCAGATCCAGCCCGCTCGTGCGACTGCCGATCAGGCGAAGCGCATCGAGTACTACAAACAGGCTCAGGTTGTGATGCATGACCAGGTACCGGCGCTGATGATCGCGCACTCAACGGTATACGAACCGGTCAGCAAGAAAGTCTCCGGGTACAAAGTCGATCCGCTGGGCGGACACTACTTTGCTCAGGTAGACATTAAAGAATAATTGTCGCCTTTTCCGGGGCGGCTGCGCGTCGCCCCGGCTTTATCTCCCTGTTTTACTGGAAACGGTAAAGGCGCAGCCAGTCTGCGTCGCGGTCGGGCCTACCCGATCGTCAGATGTAAGCAATAACAACCCTCGCGGCGACGGTCGCGCGGACAAGAGAGAACCCGGATTATGCTGCAGTTCATACTCCGACGTCTGGGCCTTGTTATCCCAACGTTTATCGGCATTACATTACTCACCTTCGCGTTTGTTCACATGATCCCCGGCGATCCGGTGCTGATCATGGCGGGCGAGCGCGGTATTTCTCCTGAACGTCATGCACAGTTAATGGCACTGTTAGGGCTGGATCAGCCGCTGTGGAAACAGTACCTGCACTACATTAACGGCGTATTACATGGCGACCTGGGCATTTCACTTAAAAGCCGCATCCCGGTCTGGGATGAGTTTGTTCCGCGCTTCAAAGCGACGCTGGAACTCGGTATCTGCGCCATGATATTTGCCGTGGCCATTGGCATCCCGGTAGGGGTTCTGGCGGCGGTGAAGCGCGGTTCGATTTTCGATCACACCGCTGTGGGAATCTCACTGACCGGCTACTCCATGCCGATCTTCTGGTGGGGCATCATGCTGATCATGCTGGTTTCGGTTCAGTTCAACCTGACACCCGTTTCCGGGCGGGTCGGCGACACCGTCTTCCTGGATGACAGCATGCCACTGACCGGCTTTATGCTCATCGACACCTTCTTCTGGGGTGAGCCGGGCGACTTCCACGATGCGGTCATGCACATGATTCTGCCTGCCATCGTGCTCGGTACCATTCCGCTGGCGGTGATTGTGCGTATGACGCGGTCGGCGATGCTTGAAGTACTGGGTGAAGATTACATCCGTACGGCGCGCGCTAAAGGCCTGACGCGGATGCGTGTGATCGTGGTGCATGCGCTGCGAAACGCCATGCTGCCGGTGGTCACGGTAATTGGTCTGCAGGTCGGCACGCTGCTGGCCGGGGCGATTCTTACCGAAACCATCTTCTCATGGCCGGGTCTGGGTCGCTGGCTGATTGAAGCGTTGCAGCGCCGTGACTATCCGGTGGTGCAGGGCGGCGTGCTGCTGACCGCAGTACTGATCATCGTGGTCAACCTGCTGGTTGATCTGCTGTATGGCGTGGTTAACCCGCGCATACGTCACAAGAAATAAGGGGGCATCATGTCTGTTGTTGATCCCGGCAGCGTTACCGTTGCACCCACGCCGATGACCCCGTTCCAGGAATTCTGGCACTACTTTAAACGTAACAAAGGCGCCGTTGTGGGCCTGGTCTACATCATCATTGTATTGCTGTGCGCTATCTTTGCCGATGTACTGGCCCCGCATGCACCTGCTGAGCAGTTCCGCGATGCGCTGCTGCATCCGCCGGTCTGGCAGGAAGGCGGTAACTGGAGCTACATCCTGGGCACCGACGACGTGGGCCGCGATGTGCTGTCGCGTCTGATGTACGGTGCGCGCCTGTCACTGCTGGTGGGCTGTCTGGTCGTGGTGCTGTCACTGATTTTCGGCGTGATATTTGGCCTGCTGGCCGGTTATCTCGGCGGCGTGGTCGATGCCATCATCATGCGTGTAGTCGATATCATGCTGGCGCTGCCAAGTCTGCTGCTGGCGCTGGTGCTGGTCGCCATCTTTGGCCCCTCAATCGTCAACGCCTCCATCGCGCTGACCTTTGTGGCACTGCCGCACTATATCCGTCTGACCCGCGCGGCGGTGCTGGTCGAAGTGAACCGCGACTATGTCACCGCTTCCGGCGTGGCCGGTGCGGGTATGCTGCGCCAGATGTTCGTGAATATTCTGCCTAACTGCCTTGCACCGCTGATCGTGCAGGCGTCATTAGGTTTCTCCAACGCCATTCTCGATATGGCGGCGTTGGGCTTTCTCGGTATGGGTGCGCAACCGCCAACGCCGGAGTGGGGCACCATGCTCTCCGACGTTCTGCAGTATGCGCAAAGTGCCTGGTGGGTAGTGACCTTCCCTGGATTGGTCATTCTGCTTACCGTGCTGGCATTTAACCTGATGGGCGATGGTTTGCGTGATGCCCTCGACCCGAAACTCAAGCAGTAAAGAGGCACCGAGATGGCTTTATTAAATGTAGACAAACTATCGGTGCATTTCGGCGACGATAAAGCACCGTTCCGTGCGGTTGACCGCATCAGTTATCAGGTAGAGCAGGGCCAGGTTGTGGGTATCGTGGGCGAGTCTGGCTCCGGTAAATCAGTCAGTTCGCTGGCGATCATGGGGCTGATCGATTTCCCCGGCAAAGTGATGGCTGAGAAGCTGGAGTTCAACCAGCGCGACCTGCAACACATCTCCGAACGCGAGCGCCGCCAGCTGGTGGGTGCAGAAGTGGCGATGATTTTTCAGGACCCGATGACCAGCCTGAATCCCTGCTACACCGTGGGTTTCCAGATTATGGAAGCGATCAAGGTGCATCAGGGCGGCAATAAACGCACGCGGCGTCAGCGGGCAATCGACCTGCTGAATCAGGTCGGTATTCCCGATCCTGCGTCACGTCTCGATGTCTATCCGCACCAGCTGTCGGGCGGCATGAGCCAGCGTGTGATGATTGCGATGGCGATCGCCTGCCGGCCAAAGCTGCTCATCGCCGATGAGCCGACCACAGCGCTCGACGTGACTATCCAGGCACAGATCATCGAACTGCTTCTGGAGTTACAGCGGCAGGAGAACATGGCGCTGATTCTGATTACGCACGATCTGGCGTTAGTGGCAGAAGCGGCTCACCACATTATCGTGATGTATGCCGGTCAGGTGGTGGAGAGCGGCAAAGCGACCGATATTTTCAAAGCGCCGCGCCATCCCTATACGCAGGCGCTGCTGCGTGCGTTGCCAGAGTTTGCGGCTGATAAAGCGCGTCTGGCCTCGCTGCCGGGCGTCGTGCCGGGCAAGTATGATCGCCCGGTTGGCTGTCTGCTGAATCCACGCTGCCCTTATGCGACTGACCTATGTCGTCAGGAAGAACCTGAACTGCGCACTATTCCAGGACGCCACTCCAAGTGTCACTATCCGCTGGACGATGCCGGGAGACCCACTTATGAGTCATGAAATTAAGAAAGATCAGTTTCTGTTACAGGCGATTGATCTGAAGAAGCACTACCCGGTGAAGAAGGGACTGTTTGGTCAGGAGCGTCTGGTCAAGGCACTTGATGGCGTCTCTTTTGATCTGGAACGCGGTAAAACGCTGGCAGTGGTTGGCGAGTCAGGCTGTGGTAAATCCACGCTGGGCCGACTGCTGACCATGATTGAAACCCCGACCGAAGGGCAGCTCTACTGGCACGGTCAGGATCTGCTGAAACACGATCCTCAGGCGCAGAAGCTGCGTCGTCAGAAAATCCAGATCGTGTTCCAGAACCCGTATGGCTCACTCAATCCGCGTAAAAAAGTGAGCCAGATTCTGGAAGAGCCATTGGTCATCAATACCACGCTTACCAAAGCGGAACGTCGCGAGAAGACGCTGGAGATGATGGCGAAAGTCGGCCTGAAAACTGAACATTATGACCGCTATCCACACATGTTCTCCGGTGGACAGCGCCAGCGTATCGCGATTGCGCGCGGGCTGATGCTCGATCCGGACGTGCTGATTGCTGATGAGCCGGTTTCGGCGCTCGACGTGTCGGTGCGTGCTCAGGTGCTGAACCTGATGATGGATCTGCAGCAGGATATGGGCCTCTCATACGTCTTTATCTCGCACGATTTATCCGTGGTAGAACACATAGCCGATGAGGTGATGGTGATGTACCTCGGCCGTTGCGTAGAAAAGGGCAGCAAAGAGGCGATTTTCGCCAATCCGCGCCATCCTTATACTCAGGCTTTGCTGTCAGCGACGCCGCGTCTTAATCCTGACGACCGTCGTGAGCGTATTAAGCTGACCGGCGAGCTGCCAAGCCCGCTGAATCCGCCACCAGGCTGCGCCTTTAATGCACGCTGCCATCGGCGTTTCAGCACCTGTGTACAGCTGCAGCCAAAGTTGAAAAACTATGGCGGGCAGGAAATTGCCTGCTTCGCGGTTGATCAGGATGAGAATCAGCCGGTTGGGGTGGCAGAAAACGTCAGCTGAGCAATCATCTGGCATCCAGCCGAAGGCTCCTTTCTGGAGCCTTTTTTTATCTCAATTCAGTGGCAAGCCGTGCCGCTGGCGGTTCCGCACTCATATTCTGATTATTTACCTCCTTTTTTCTTTACCACTTTTAACCTGTTTTTTTCTGGTGATATTTTCAGCGGAAAAAGATAAATGCCATCAATCCCTCATGGCGGCGAGCGGCTTTTTGCTGCACCTGAAATGGCCTTGTCGCTGTTAAATACGCTGTGTGGTATGAGTCCTTCTGGCTGGGCCATTCGTTGCCACAGCGGCTATTTCCGAAAAATTTTAAAAAATATCCAGACAATTTAACTTAAATTTAATTTATTAATTATCTGGGGTTATACGCTGACAATGGCTTTTAGTCGGCAGGGTTTAATCTTTATGATTAAACTATTTTATTGAATTTGCTCTTTTTGTAATCAGGTTTTTCTGACTGACATTCAAGGGATGTGTTATATTCCAGGAAAATTCCCCCCTTGTGGCAGGCCACGGTCAATGAAGAATAATTACGATGATTTGCAGCGTTTTAAAGAGAAAACGCAAACGCTCGACATCGACTTTAAAGATATGTTTGGCCAGACGCAGGAAGCGGCGGAACACAGTAAATGGGCATTGATTCGTCAGCTGGCAAAAGAAGAACAGCAGGCGCCATTGGGTAGTGGTCAGCGTATCGACCTGCCTCAGCCTCAGCCGCTGCGCGGTGATGAGTTCACGGCTCCTCCGCCTGACGCTCCTGCACGACCTGCGACCCTGAATGTGCAACCGGCAATGGCTGCCCGCACGTCGATTCTCGATAGCCTGTCAGGCAGCAGCCTGACAGCAACCAGTGCCGCTGAACGCGGTCCTTCGTCACTTTTTCCGCTACCGCCGCCACCACGACCACAAGTGGCTGAGCCTGTTGCTGCCCTTCGTGCAGAGCCCGTCCTGCGCGCCCCGGTGGCGGATCGACAGCCTGTCATCTCGCCCTCCGCCCCCCATTCTGAACCCGAACGGTTTGGCGCGCTGTTCCGCTCGCGCGATGTGACTCTGCCGAAAGAAACCTTACTCAAACCGTTACTGGAGAAGATTGCGTTATGCCGTTAGTTTGTGTGTGCTCGCCGAAGGGAGGCGTGGGAAAAACGACGCTGGCGGCGAATCTGGCCTGGAGTCTGGCACGTTCCGGTAGCAAAGTTCTGGCGATTGATTTTGATGTGCAGAATGCATTGCGTCTGCACTTTGGCGTGCCGCTTCATGATGGTCGTGGATTTGTAGCGCGCTCAGAAGAGCAGGCGGACTGGAGCCAGTCAATTCTCACCACCGGCGGCAATATTTTTGTCCTGCCTTATGGCGACGTCACCGAGCCCCAACGTGAACGGTTCGAAGAGAACCTGATGAAAGATCCCCACTTTATTAAACGCGGTCTGGATACGGTGCTCAATTATCCCGGCCTGGTAATTGTGGCTGATTTTCCGCCTGGTCCCGGTCCTGCCCTTAAAGCAATGACGGCGCTGGCCGATATGCATTTAGTGGTGATGTTAGCGGATACCGCGTCAGTGTCGTTACTACCGCAGATTGAAGAGAACCGGATGACCGGTAAACCGCTCAATAATAAGCAGGGTCACTATTTTATCCTGAACCAGTGCGACAACCGCCGGAATATTAATCGCGATGTCACCGCATTTATGCAGCAGCGTCTGGGCGATAACTTACTGGGCGTGGTTCACCGTGATGAAAGCGTGGGTGAAGCCAATGCTTCCCAGCAGTCTGTTTATGATTTCAGCCCGGCTTCGGCAGCGGCATTTGATATTGAACTGATCGCGAAGCGTGTCAGCAGCATTCTGAATATCACCGTGGGTAATGGCGAAGTTCAGGCTCCCATCCGCACAAATCACTATTAGCCGGCTGCTGCAGGCGACTATCTAACACAGCTCTTCTCAGGGTGAATCATGAGTAAAATCGGGTTTTACCTGCTGCTGCTGGTGCTTGCACCCGTTGCCGCGGTGATCATCATTACGCCAATGGACAGCCAGAAACAGTATATTTTTGGTCTGATCAGCATTGGCATGATGTTTTTATTGGGTTTCAGCAAGAGCCGCAAAATAACTGTGGTGATGGTGATTCTCTCTGCCTTGATGTCCAGCCGCTATATCTGGTGGCGCACTACTGAGACGCTGCACTTTAATTCCGAAGTTGAGGCTATTTTAGGGATTGGCTTATATCTGGCGGAGCTTTACGTCTGGCTGATCTTAATTCTCGGCTTCCTGCAAACCACGTGGCCCTTAAAACGCACGATTGAACCTTTGCCAGACGATACCAGTCTGTGGCCGACGGTTGATATTTATGTGCCTTCCTATAATGAAAGTCTGGATGTGGTGCGCGACACTGTACTGGCCGCGCAATGTATCGACTACCCGCGTGACAAACTTAAAGTTTATCTGCTGGATGATGGTAAGCGCAGCGAATTTGCCCGTTTTGCGGCAGATGTCGGGGTAGGGTACATCACCCGAGACGACAACAAACATGCTAAAGCGGGTAACCTCAACCATGCGATGAAGATCACCAAAGGTGAGCTGATTTGCATCTTTGACTGCGACCACGTGGCGACCCGTACCTTTCTGCAGGCAACGGTGGGGCCGTTCCTGAAAGATTCGAAGCTGGCGCTGCTGCAGACACCACACTATTTCTATTCTCCCGATCCCTTTGAGCGTAACCTGCGCGCCGCGCGCAGCATTCCAAACGAAGGCTCACTCTTTTATGGCCCGGTTCAGCAGGGCAACGACAACTGGAATGCCACCTTCTTCTGTGGCTCCTGTGCGGTGATCCGTCGTTCAGCGCTGGAAGAGATTGGCGGCTTTGCTGTTGAAACTGTCACCGAAGATGCGCATACCGCCCTGAAAATGCAGCGGCTGGGCTGGGGCTCCGCCTTTCTGGCCATTCCGCTGGCTGCCGGTCTGGCAACCGAGCGTCTGGGCCTGCATATCATTCAGCGTACCCGCTGGGCGCGCGGCATGACGCAGATTTTCCGCGTTGATAACCCGCTGTTTGGTCGTGGCCTGAAATGGCAGCAGCGTCTTTGCTACCTTAATGCCATGCTGCACTTCCAGTTTGGTCTGCCACGCGTTGCCTTCCTGACTGCGCCGCTGGCCTACCTGCTGTTTAACCTGAATATTATTCATTCCTCGGCGTCGCTGATCTTCGCCTACGTGCTGCCGCACCTGGTCATGTCGCTCTATGTTAACTCCCGCATGAATGGCCGTTTCCGTTACACCTTCTGGGGTGAGATTTATGAAACGGTGATGTGCTTCCATCTGGTGATCCCGACCCTCCTGACCCTGCTGTCGCCAAAACATGGGAAGTTTAACGTCACTGATAAAGGCGGCGTGCTGGATCAGGGGTTCTTCGATTTCCATATCGTGCGTCCGCACGTGATTGTGGCGCTGCTGCTGGGCATCGGAATTGTGGCGGGTGTAGTGCGTGCCGTGATGCATGACTACTTTGGCGTCGATCCTTATGTCATCGCACTCAACGTCGGCTGGGCAATTTTCAGCCTGATCATTCTGATGGCGGCGATTGCCGTGGCGCGCGAAACCAAACAGGTGCGTAAAACTATCCGCGTAGATGTGCAAATCCCGGCGATTATTCACTACGCCAGCGGCATTTCCTCACGCACCCAGACCAGCAACCTTTCGATGGGCGGTGCGCAACTCGACGCGCCAGATGGACGCCATGAAACGGATGAGATTGAAGAGATTGATCTGATGCTGAAATCCGGCGCGATCACCATTCCTGTGAGTAAGATTTCCGGTGATGAGGAGAGCATTCGTCTGCGCTTTGAGGCGATGCCGCTGGCGCGTCGCCGCGAACTGGTCCGTGTGGTACTGGCGCGTGCGGATGCCTGGATTCAGCCGGAGTATAAGCAGGACAACCCACTGATTTCGCTGGGCACCATTATCCGTACCGTATTTGAGCTGTTCTGGCTGACCTGGAAGGGCCGCCACGATAAACGTAAAAATGTCGATCCGGTGGCTGCCGCGGCGAAAGAGGATGGCGTGGCATGAAGATCCTGACGCAAACTTTGCTGGCCAGTTCACTGACCGCAGCGTTATGGCTGACGCCCGCTGGCGCGGAAACGCCGGCAGTTGTTGATAACAGCAGCAGTGCCCCGTTAAACAGTCCTGCGCCGACGCCGTATGGTGCCGTTTCTGCTACGCAGCCAGCCGATGCAGCAGCCAGTGCGCCGGTAAACAGTTCAGCGCCGACACCGCCTGATGCCGTTTCTGCTTCGCAGCCAGCTAATGCAGCGGGCAGTGCGCCAGTGACAAATCAGGCGCCGGTCAGTGATGCCGCGCCTGCGGCACCGATGAATAATAGTGCCACGCCGACAGCCGGTTCAGCCCAGGTGACGGCCCCGGTCAGCGGTGGCGAGTCTGCCACGCAGTCAGTGCCATCAGCGGCCCCGGCTACCCAGGCTACAGAATCGGCTTCGGCTTCTGCGCCACAGAGTGCCGCACCGGATGCGACACCAGCAGCCACGACCCCATCCTATGCACCCGCTGGTGATACAACATCAGCATCTCAGGCGTCAGCGACCGGTGAGGCTTCTGCGCCGGCCGCCGCACCCGTGACGAGCACCGGTGCCGTGACCCAGGACAGCAGCGCGCTGTCCGCAGTGCCACTGCCACAGGGACTGAGCAACGCCGATCCGGCGCTGGAAGCGGCTGCCAGTGCGCTGCCCTACGCGCCAGGCCAGGCGACGATGCCGGTTGCAGAACCGCAGCTGCCGATTACCGCAGCCATCAATCAGCCCATCAGCAGCACGATCTCAGTGGCTCAGATGGGCCAGTCACGTGGCATTACGTTGACCGGCGGCCAGTTACAGTCGGGCATCACCTTTACCCTGCCCAGCGATGAAGTCATTACCAATGCACGACTGAATCTGACGCTGCGCGTCTCTGCCGCCCTGGCCGCACGCAATACGTCGCTGCAGTTGATGCTGAATGGTCAGCCACTCGGCACACTGCCGCTGGGAGCCACTGACAGCGACGTCAGTGACTATGAGCTGGATGTTCCCGCGGCGATGGTGGTGTCGAGCAACAACCTGAGTTTTAAAATTAACGATGCGGACAAATTGCTGTGTGAGAAAGAGAGCGCGCAGCAGTACCAGGTCACCATTCTGCCGAAGACCTCGCTGCACCTTGAGGGGCAGCAGCTTAATATCGGTACCAGTCTGCGCAATTTTCCGCGTCCCTTCCTGGATCCTCAGCGGATGACGGCGTCCACTATCACGATGGGCTTTGCCAGTAACCTCTCACCCGATGCGGTCAGCGCGGCGGCACTGGTCGCTTCCTGGCTCGGTATTCAGAGTGATTATCGTGGCATCCGCTTCCCGGTAGTACGCGGCGAACTGCCGGAAAACAACGGTATCCTGTTTGGTCATCCTGGCGATCGGATCGGTACCCTGACGTTCCCGGCCAGTAATGGCCCGATGTTGCAGGTGGTGGATAATCCCAACAACCCGGTTTACAAATTGCTGCTGGTGAGTGGCAACAATGAGGAGCAGTTGCGTCAGGCAGCGAACCGGCTGACGACGCAGCCATTCGCGACCGATGAGAGCCAGCTGCAGGTTCCTGTACAGACCATTGGCAACCGCAAACCTTACGATGCACCACGCTGGATTAACACCGACCGACCGGTACGTCTGAGCGAACTGCTGCGTAAGGATCAGAGTCTGACCAGCAGTGGCATCTGGCATGATGCGCTACGCGTTAACTTCCGCGCTGCACCTGACCTGTTCCTGTGGGATGGAAAAACGGTGCCGGTCAACCTGCACTATCGCTTCCCGTCGGAAAGCTGGATTGATGAGGACAACTCGTTTCTCAACGTCATGCTTAACGGTATGTTCCTGCGCAACCTGACGGTGAATAAAGTCGGGCTGCTGGAAAACGTCTGGCATCGTTTAGGCGGTGACGCGCGTCAGGAGCAGTATCAGCTGAATCTCGAACCCTATCTGATTTATGGCGACAACCAGCTTGCACTCTACTTCAATATCAAACCGCGAGCCGATGCGCCCTGCGGTGTACTCCTGAACAACAACATTAAGAGCCGGATTGAAGAGGACTCATGGATCGATCTGAGCCATACCCGTCACTTCAGCATGCTGCCAAACCTCTCTTACTTTGTGGGTGCCTCGTTCCCGTTCTCGCGTCTGGCCGATTTCGGCCAGACCACGCTCCTGCTGCCGGAAACGCCCAGCAATGCCGAGCTATCGACGTTGCTGGATCTGGCGGCGCGTGCCGGTAACGCTACGGGGGTGGCACTGACGCAGAATCAGGTGCTGTTTGGTCTGCCCAACGGCGGCACCAACATGGCGCGCTTACAACAGAGCGATCTGCTGGCGGTCAGTACGACCGGCAACAGCGCCTTTAATCAGGCGATGCTGGCAGCATCACCGTATGACGCCACGAGCAGCACGTTTGGTGTGAAAGAGCCCGATACGCTGGAAAAATTACGCGGCTGGCTGACGGGCGACTGGAGTCTCCAGCAGCTGGATGCCGACCGTTATTTCTCCTCCAACGAGGCGTGGCGAGGCTTCCTCAGCTACCGATCGCCGTGGAATCGCGATCGGCTGGTGGTGATGACGGTGGCAACCAGCGACGATCAGCTGCTGCGACTGCATAACGATTTGAGTTCGGCGCAGATTAACGCCGGAATTCGGGGCGATACCGCGATTATTACCGATGAAAACGGTATTCGCAGTTTCCGCGTCGGGGCGCAATTCCCCAGCGGCGAAATGCCCTGGTACATGATGGTGGTGTGGTATGCCAACCAGCATTCGGTGCTGCTGGCGCTGACGGCGATGCTGCTCTCTGCGCTGGTGGGCAGTGCGGCCTGGGTGATGCTGAAGCGTCATGCGTGGCGGCGTCTGAACCCAAAGCAAGATCGTGATTCCGGCAGGAAGTAAGGATAATAATGAAAAATAATCTGTTGAGTGCCGGTATTCGTAAGGCGTTGCTGCTGGGCAGCGCGCTGGCTCTGTCACCGCCGCTTCTGGCGGCGGAAAGCACCAATCCGGCGCTGCAGGCGCTGTTCGATCAGGCCTCTTACTGGCATCAGAAAGCGCATGATGATCTGGCGAAAGCCTCGCTGCAAAAGGTGCTGATGGTTGAACCCGGCAATACCCAGGCACTTTATCTGCTGGCACTTTATTCACAGCAGGGCGGCGATAATGCCGCCGCGGCGCAGTATCGCGCCCGGCTTAGTCAGGTCTCTCCCAACGATCCGCACCTCGGCGAACTGGACAGTGCACGCCAGCTGCAGACCATTCCACAGGCGCAGCTTTCGTTGGCGCGTCAGCAAGCGCGCAGCGGCAATATTCCGGCGGCGTTACAGACCTGGCGCAATACCTTTACCGGCAATGAGCCACCACCCAGCGTCGCGGCAGAATATTATCTCACTATGGCGGGTGACCGGACGCTGCTGCCGCAGGCGGTTGAGGCGCTGCGCCAGTTTGCGGCTCAGCACCCGCAGGATACGGGGGCGAAGCTGGCGCTGGGTAAGGCGCTGACTTATCAGGAACAGACCCGTCGCGAAGGCATTGAGATGCTGAGCGCGCTGGCGAGTGGTAATCAGGATGCCGATCGCTCACTGCGTCAGGCACTGCTATGGCTTGGCCCTCAGCCGTCAGATGCGGCACTCTATCAGACCTGGCAGCAGCGTCACCCGCAGGACTCAGCGGTAATCGACTACTACCGTAAAAATGTCGGTGGCGCAGAAAAAGGGGCCGGATTCAGCGCGCTGAACAGCGGTGACGTTGGCGGAGCGCAGGCCAGTTTTGAAAAAGTGCTGGGCGCCAACCCGCAGGATGCTGATGCGTTAGCGGGTATGGGCTATGTGGCCCAGCGTGCCGGACATTATCAGGAAGCGGCAGATTATCTGCAGCGCGCTGCACAGCTCGGCGGCGATCAGGGTGCTTCACGTCAGCAGCAGGCGGACGATGCGCGCTTTTATGCACAACTGGCCAGCGCCCAGCAGGCGCTGAAAAGCGGGGACACTGCGCAGGCGCTGACCTTAAGTGAACCGCTGGTGCAGGCTGACGGTGAGAAAGGGCTGGCCGCCAGGTTGTTTCGCGCCGACGTGCTGCGCCGCACCAATCAACCGCAGCAGGCAGAGCAAATTTACCGCAGCATTCTGCAAAGCGATACGAATAACCGCAGCGCCAAAGAAGGGCTTTTCTACGTTCTGCGTCAGCAGAATCGGAATGCCGAAGCCAGTACGCTGCTGGGCGCGCTGCCGGACAGCGTGCGTCAGAGCGTTACGCCACGGGCCAATGAAGCCGATGCGTTGCGTCAGCAGGCGAAGCGCCAGCTTGCCGCTGGCAATAACGCCGCGGCCATCGCGACGTTGCAGCAGGGCGTTCAGCGCTATCCCTCGGATGGCTGGCTGCGGCTCGATTTAGCGCGGCTTTATCGTCAGCAGGGCGATATGCTGCTGGCGGCCAACGTAATGCAACCGGTGATGCGCAATGGGGCCAGCACCAGCGAGCTGTATGCCGGTGCGCTTAATGCCAGCGAAAGCGGCGGCTGGCAGCAGTCCAGCGCCTTGCTGTCACGCATTCCCGCTAATGCTAAAACCGCGCCGATGCGCGAACTGGCGCAGCGGGTGAATTTTAATCTGCAGATGAGCACGGCCGATCAATATCTGGCGCAGGGCGCGACGGCAGCGGCTGCCAATACCCTGAAAGCGCTCGCGGTCACGCCACCGACCAATCCGGTTGATGCCGGAAACCTGGCGCAGAAGCTGGCGCAGGCGGGCGATCTCACCAGCGCCGTTTCGGTGGTGCGGACTAACCTGCAGCGCGGCGTGCAGGGCAACGCCGGCGATTATGCTGCGCAGATGGCAGTGCTGAATCAGGCGGGCCTCGGCAGTGAGGCGCAGCGCTTCCTCAGTAACCCGGAACTGCAGGCGCGCAGTACGCCGACGCAGCTGGCGGGTATTCGCAACGGCTATCTCATTAACGAAGTGGATCGCCTGCGGCAGCAGCGCCAGTACGCGGTGGCGTATGACAAGCTGATTGGCGCACTACAGCAGGATCCGCAGAACCGTGATCTGATGTTTGCGATGGCCCGTCTTTACCAGGACGGCAAGATGAACCGGGATGCGGGTGTGGTCTATGACTACCTGATGACCCAGGATACACCGACGCAGGATGCGCGCGTCGGGGCCATCAACGTCGCGCTGGCGCAGAACAATCTGCAACGCGCTAACGAGCTGAGTCGCGGCCTCAACACCACCATGCAGACGCCGGATCGACTGCTGCTGCTGGCGCGAGTCGCGGAAGCCAATGGCGACCATTCGCAGGCGATGGCATATCTGCGTTCAGCACGCGGGCAGCTGATTGGCCTGCAGGGTGCACAGCCTGGCAGCGTGCCGACTGTGGGCGGCCTGGCGCTGGCGGACAATCCGTTTATCAACCGTAATACCTCACCAGTGGGACGTTCGCCGTCCAGCTACGGCACTGTGCTGCCGTGGCAGGCGGCACCGGCGGGCGTTGCCGCTGGCGTGACAACGCGGGGCGAACCGGCTGCGGGCAGCGAAATCCTTTCTCAGCAGTCACAGGTTCTGCACGACGTCGACACCATGATGGATTCGCTGCAGGAGAAAACCGGCACCTGGAGTCAGGGCATGGTGCAGGTGCGCGGGCGTGATGGCGAGTCAGGCCTCAGTAAGCTGACAGAAGCCAAAGCGCCGCTGACCTTCTCAACCGTGCCGTTTGAAACGGCGCGTCTCGACTTTACCGCCACGCCGGTCTCACTCACGGCGGGTAGTGGCGCAGCCGATGCCTGGCGTCGTTTCGGCACCAATGCACTGAGTCAGGGCCGGGTTGTCGCCGCAGGCGGTGCGACGGTGAATGATCTGCCGAACGGCGTTACCGATTCGCAAACCGCCTCTGGCGTGGAGCTGAATCTGGCACTGAAGGGCGACAGTTATAAAGTGGACATTGGCAGCACGCCACTGGGCCAGGATCTCAGTACACTGGTCGGTGGCGTGCAGTGGTCACCGAAACTCACTGACTTCCTGACGCTGATCCTCACCGGTGAGCGTCGTGCGATTACTGATAGCCTGCTCTCCTACGTCGGCGCAGAAGATAAAACCAGCGGCAAACGCTGGGGACGCGTCACGAAGAACGGCGCGAACGCCCTGTTAAGCTATGACAATGGCGATGCAGGCTTCTATGCTGGCGCGGGCGCGTACAGCTACCTTGGCGAGAATGTCGCCAGCAATAACAATCTGCAGGCAACCGCTGGCGCTTATGTCCGTCCGTTCCACAGTGACGATCGCGAGCTGAAAGTAGGCATGAGCCTGTCGTGGATGGATTTCTCGAAAAACCTCAGCTACTTCAGTTACGGTCAGGGCGGCTACTTCAGCCCGCAGAACTACGCGTCGGTCTCATTCCCGATAGAGTTCTCACGTAAATTTGACGATCTCAACGTGAATATTGGCGGTGCGGCCGGTTATCAGACCTACAGTCAGGATAAGAGCGCGTACTTCCCTGCAAATGCCAGCCTGCAATCTGAGCTGGAAGCCCTTGCCGCAAGAGGCAGTGTAAAAGACGCTTACTATTCTGGTGGCAGCAAAAACGGCATCGGCTACAACCTGCACGCCGGGGCGGACTACAAACTCAACAAAGATGTGACGATTGGCGGCCAGCTGGGCTATGACACCTTTGGTGACTACAACGAAAGCAGCGCGCAGCTCTATGTCCGTTATCTGTTTGGAGAGAAGTAATGAGTGAACATTCTGGGGTATCACATCCACATCAGCCGGGCTGGTTTGACCTGGTCAGCGTGATGATTGACGGGATGGGGGCCAACGCGGGTCAGCGGGAGGCGGAGGCCTTTCTCTATAAAATGGGTGAATCACTGGCGACCCGCTATCCTTTGCCAGCGTCACGCACCGTGCAGGATCTGGAGCGCGAGGCCAACTTACAGCTGGCGCGATTTAACTGGGGCTTTGTGCAGCTTCAGCCGGAAGAGACGGCGCTGCTGATGACGTATCACGCCTTACCGGCTGGCGACAATACCCATTCTCCGGCTGACTGGCAGGCAGTATTTGGCGCAGTCATAGCCGGACTGTTTTCAGGCTGGTTACAGGGCCAGGGCGGCAGCAGGATTGTGCCGGTTACACTTGAACTCAATGATGGCAGCACGCTGCACTATCGATATCAATAGGATCGGAAATGAAACGTAAGCCATTCTGGATGGGCTGGATCTGCTCTGTTTTACTGCTGGTCTGCAGTGCGCAGGCGAGTGCCAGCGGCTGGGACACGTTTAAAGGTCGTTTTCTGACGGCGGAAGGGCGGATCACGGACACCGCCAATAACAATGTCAGTCACACCGAAGGTCAGGGTTATGGCATGTTGCTGGCGGTAGCCAACAATGATCGCGCCACGTTTGACAGGTTGTGGCAGTGGACACGCACCCAGTTAGGTAATCCGCAGACCGATCTCTTCTACTGGCGCTATGTGCCAGGCAGTGACAATCCGGTTGCTGATAAGAACAACGCCTCGGATGGTGATGTGCTGCTGGCCTGGGCGCTGCAGCGTGCTGCTCAGAAATGGCAGGTGGAGAGCTACCAGCAGGCATCTGACCGTATTCAGCGCGCCATCATCAAGCTGGATGTCACGAACTTTGGCGGCTATACCGTCCTGCTGCCGGGCGCGCAGGGTTTCAATAAAACCAGTTACGTGGTGCTTAACCCTTCCTATTTCCTGTTTCAGGCGTGGCGTGAGTTTGGCGAGCGCAGTCATCTGCAGGTCTGGGATAAGCTGATTAATGATGGTTTTACGCTGCTGGGTAAGCTGAGTTTTGGCAAAACCGGTCTGCCGCTGGACTGGGTTGCGCTGAATGCCGACGGTTCGGTTGCCCCGGCTGTCGGTTACTCAAACCGCTTCAGTTATGACGCGATTCGCGTACCGCTGAACATCTGGTGGTATGACCCGCACAGTCTGGCGCTGGTGCCGTTTCAGCGCGTCTGGCAGGGTTACAGCCGTATGCTGACTCCCGCCTGGTTCGACGTGCTGGCAAATGCACCTGCACCTTATCATCTTGAGGGCGGTCTGCTGGCGGTGCGCGACCTCACGCTGAATGAGACCGGCTATCTGAGCGATAAGCTGGCTGCGGATCAGAACTACTTTTCCGCCAGTCTGCAGCTGCTGACCTGGCAGGCGTTTCAGGAGAAGCGCTGATAACAGGCAGAACGGCGGCGCTGGCCGCTATTCTGCTGCCGACAGTAACACGATAAAAATGGGTCAGGCGCTAAGCGGCGGCTGACCCGCACTTCTGCTTTACGGCAGTGATGCGTTACTCCGGATAGGGCACCCAGTCTCCGCCATTTAGCCTGATCCAGGGCTTGCCCTGATACATCATCACCACTGCACCGTCGTTTTCCGACACCACTGGCGTCTGCGGCAGCTTGTCAGTCAGCACCGACATATTGACATTGGGCGCATTAAATACCTGCCCATCCACCACGCGAGACACAATCTCTGAGACTGCCAGCAGACTGGTTGGCGCATCAATATTGAGTGGCTGTCCCTGATGCGGGGCTTTCATGCCGACAAACTTAATCCCGACCGGCACATGCGTAATACCCGGGCTGGGAATGTCGCGCAGCCCTGACATCTGCATCTTATCGCCCTGCAGGGCGGCCCCATGCTCCGGCACCACCAGCACCATCACCCGACGGCCTGACTTCTCCAGCTGAGTAAGGAAGGCGTCGATCTGATCAAACAGCAACTGAGCGCGCGGCTTCCATGGGGCTGTCTGGGTGCTGCCCAGTTCGCGGGTGCCGTCGTGCAGCGGGATCAGGTTATAGAAGGTGGCGCTGCGGGCATCGCTGCTCTTGCTGCGATCGTCGAGCCAGCGCTGCATCAGTTGGGCATCATTGAACACCGGCGTGCTGTCGAATGAAGTCACCTCCGGCGCAATACCCGCCTGCGACATCAGCGGTGCCTGAATATCCCCGCCTTCGCGCAGTTCTTTGAGATAGTTACCAAACACGCCGGTGTGGTCCATCATCAGCTGCTCTTTAAAGCCCAGCTTCGCCAGATTATCGAACAGATAGCAGCGTGAATCAGTGGGTTTGTAGAGATCGCTGTGCGAGGTCTGACCGCAGCTGGCACGCAGCAGACGAATCCCTGCCGGTCCGCTGTAGCTCGTGGCGGAGTTGTAGTTGGTCAGCATGATGTCGAAGTGATGCCACAGCGGATGATTACGCAGTTGCGAGGCATCCATATCTGACCAGGCGAGCGAACAGATGTTGATCACCAGAATGTCGAATGGCTGTGAATCGGCAGGCAGGCTGTCGGGGAAGTGGGTAACGCGCTTGCGCTCACTCTCATAGAAATGGTTGAGCCAGGCGGTCAGATTCGTACTGGTCGCGGGTGCAGACTGATCGAGCCCATCCGGCGTAGCGGCTGGCTGGCTGGCGGCTGGCGTCTGATTCAGGACCACCTGCGGAGTGGCTGCGCGGGTCGGTAGCAGCGACATCGCCGGGCCAGCGATAGTGAGTACGTTGAGCCAGATCAGCATCAATGAAACCAGCACGGTGATACGAATCCACTGCGCAACAAAGAGATAGAGAACCAGCAGGACAAAGAGCGCACCTATCATTTGCCAGTTGATAAAGCGGTCTGCCAGATCGAGAAGATAGGCTGCGGAGAAGCCCGCCAGCTGATCGCCCTGGCTCATGATGCTGCTGAGTCCGGGCAGCCAGGTGTCATGCCAGAACAGCCCGACACCAATGGGGATCGAGACCCAGTGGCGCAGGCGATGCAGGCGTACCGTCGGCAGCGGGAAGAGCAGCCAGGCGAGAAACACCAGGTTGCTCAGCGCGTGAAAGTTGAGATAGCCATACCACAGCAGGGCGAACTTCACTAAAAAGTAGAAATTCCAGCCGCCCAGTCCGCGCCAGCAGGACCACAAACCGGAAGAGTGGGCCGCAGCGGGTTGATCATTTTTCATTAATTTTTGCATCCGTTTTTGGAGATTGACGCTGCCAGTCACCTTCAGACTTTAGCGCACGCGCAGGCAACAGCCGATTCAGCAGGCCGTTCCAGCGACGCGGCAGCCAGCGTTGCCAGACAGGCTTTAGAATCAGCAGGATAAAAATAGCCAGCAGCGCAATCTGTACCCAGTCCATCAGGTTCATCGGGATTCTTTCTCCGGCAGTAAAGTGATGGGCTGCGGTGCCGAACGTACAGGCGCATCCACTGGCTTGAGGGTGGATTCGAGCAGAGATTCTGAAACCGGCGTCAGTTCCTGAATCGCCATCGGCGTCAGTTTTTTAATATTGCTGACTTCCGCAAGAATATGATTATCCTCGAACCAGACCATCCGGTTTGCAAATAGCTCATCGTGAGGCAATGAAAATATATATTTCAAGGCCTTATCGAGATCGTTGTAGCGGCAGGAGGAGAGAAACAGTATGACGCGATCTTCCAGCACCGTGACCAGGTCGCCGAAGCGACGCGGTTTACAGAGCGTCAGAATCTGCTGGGGTTGAAGCTGCGGCACTGGCCGCAATGCCACCAACAGGCCCTTATCATTTTCCGGCAGTAAAGTATTACTGATCAACTGGCTGACTGATTGACAGAAGGCGTCAAGCCGCAGGTAGCCTTTCTCATGCAGCGGCTGCAATGAGGCGGTTAACGCCTCAAGACTGGCGGGAACGCGACGGTTAAACACCTGTCCCTGAAGACCTTCCAGCGTGGTCAGAAAGCGCGACATAGCTGCGTTAGCCGGCACGATGGTGTTGACTCCGCAGGCCAGCAGCAGCCGCTCGTCGCTATAACGCAGGCTGGCCCCCATCTCACGTACCACAATTTTCATTCCGTTGCCGCGAGCACGACGCAGGCTGTGAACCATCTTCGCCAGTTCGCCGATATAGTCGCTGCGGGTCAGACTAAAAATAACTGTCGCGGCATTAGCCTGCTGTGCCTGGAACCAGACCTGCTCATTATCATCAAAGAGCTGCCACTGGCGTGAAAGCGGCGGCGCGCCCTCAAGCACGATTTTGTCCGCGAGATAATGTTGTTCGTCATTAAGGCTCAACGGTTCCTGCTTTTCATTTAAGGCAAAGAAACGATCTTCTTCACAGCCCAGACGTATTGCACGATCGGCGAGCAGGCGTTCCGCGGCATACCACCAGTTAATTCGATACTGCCAGCTGTCCTGCTGAAAGCTCAAATGGGCAACGCCATCCAGCTGACGAAAATAACGCTGAAGATTATTACTCAGGTTTATTATGGTGGTGCCGGAGGTAATGATTAAAAGTGTGAGTTTGCTTTTATGTAGCGTGCGGCGCATACCCTTTATCCACCGGGTTAATTCGGCGTCATCGAGCTTATCCCATTGCGCTGCGCTGCTGTTAAATATCACCAGTCCGTTTTTACTGCCAAGCGTACGCAGAAAATCATTTTCCAGCAGCAAAAGACTCCGTTTGCTTTTGGAAAGAGAAAATAGCGGGATACGGTCGGGGCCGCCGATCGGGTCGGGCGTCAGGAGATCACGAGGCGGTTGATCAGCGCTGATGAGCGTGACGGCCTGCTGATGTGAAATCACCTGTCGAATCAACATGCGGGCGTCATCCTGCCGTGCACACGTCACCCAATAACAGCCAGGCGTTTGCAATGCCGTTAATTCAGGCTGAACATGCAACAGCCCTAGCGAAAAAGAATTTTTCATATTGAATTCGTTATTTTTCCAGTCCAGGCTAGCTTATTATAGACAGGCCAGGATGTAACCTGAGAAATTTAAACATTGCCAATGACAAACTGGCTCACAACGTCTGGCAAATGCAGCGTTGCTGAAAATCTTTTTGAACCTCCTTTTTATGCGCAGGCGACTATTCTGAGTCTGACAGTGTTTTATCTTTGGCGAACAGTAATGAAAAATCCAAATCTTCATACCCCTGAGGCCGCCGATGGCGATCGTCAGGATGATATTAGTGCTTTGCGTGACGCCTTTTCTTTGCACGCTTTTCGCTATGTCGATATTGCGCGCGAAGAGCGTCTGAAAGAGATTTTGTCACGCTGGACGCTGTTAGCCGAAACGGTCCCCAGCCAGCCTGAGCAACCTCACTGATGCCGCAGATAGCGCTTCAGGGCGTGCGGGGCGGTGTCGGCACAACGTCTCTTTGTGCCGGACTGGGCTGGGCGCTGGCGGCTCTCGGCGAGCGGGTGTTGCTGATCGACGGCTCGCCGGTTAGTCAGCTCGGCATGCATTTCAATCTGCCCGCTCAGCAGGAGAATGGCTGGATGAAAGCCCTGTGCGAAGGGGGAGACTGGCAGCACAGCGCGCTGTGCTATCCCCATGGGCCTGACTTGCTGCCACATGGTGTGCTTTCTCATCAGCATTCTTTGACTATCACCCGTCAGAATGAGTCTGTCGCCGCACCGCTGCTCCAGGTATTGCCGGACCTGCAGGCGCGCTATCAGTGGATTATTTTTGATCTGCCTGCCGACTCCCTGCCGTGGCATGAAACACTCTATCAACAGCTGGACGGCATACTCTGTGTCATCCAGCCTGACGCCAATTGTCATTTGCGCCTTAGCCAGCGCCGCTTTCCGGCGCGCACCCGCTTTGTTATCAATCAGTTTAATGCTAACAGCCGTCTGCAGCAGGATCTGCATCAGCTTTGGATGGCTTCACTGGCGCAGCTGATACCGCTGCTGATTCATCGCGATGAGGCGCTGGCAGAGGCGCTGATGATGAAGCAGCCGGTCGGTGAATATCGGCCACATGCGTTAGCCAGCGAGGAGATCATCACGCTGGCTAACTGGCTGTTACTCAATCTGAAGGGAGTAAGTTCTTGAATCCGTTGCGCTGGCTGTTGACTGCGCCCGCCTGGCAATCGCTGCATCGGGGCTATACCACTGCGCGAGGCAATGGTGCCTCCCGCTTCGCCAGCGCACTTCATCTTTTCTGGTCTGTTCTGGGCCTGATGCTGCTCCGCTTCGAAAGCCCGGGCTGGCAGAGTGTGATTCAGCAGCGCCGCCGCCTCTATCCGCACATCTCACCGGAGCGTCCGCGTCCGCTGGATATCCTGCGCTATCTGATCCAGACACTGTGGCTGATTATGATCCGGCTCCCCCAGGCGAGCGCCCGCGATGGCGTTAAGGGCCTGAGCGCACTTTTTGGCTGGCGGCAGCACGGCTATCGCTGGCTGGACAACGTTATTGCCCGCTCGCAAACCCAGGGCATTGATACGCGCATCGAACAGCGACTGAAGCGCCTGTCGCCGCCGATGCGACGCAGCCTCTTTGTCGTGACGGCTCTCTTTGCCTCACTGCTGGCGCTGCTCTGTATCAGCCAGCCCTTTGGTCTGATGACGCAGTTTATTTTTGTCGTACTGCTCTGGGGTCTGGCGATGCTGGTCCGGCGCATTCCGGGTCGTTTTCCTACCATGATGCTGATCGTGCTGTCGTTGACCGTGTCGTGCCGCTACCTCTGGTGGCGCTATACCTCGACGCTGAACTGGGACGATCCGCTGAGCCTGATCTTTGGTTTGCTGCTTATTGCAGCAGAGACCTACGCCTGGGTGGTGCTGGTGCTGGGCTATTTCCAGACGCTGTGGCCGCTTAACCGGCAACCCGTCTCCATGCCGGCTGACCGTTCGCAGTGGCCATCGGTGGACCTGCTGGTGCCGACCTATAACGAAGCTCTTAGCGTTGTCAGACCGACGCTCTATGCTGCGCTGGGTATCGACTGGCCGAAAGATCGCCTGAATATCTATCTCCTTGACGACGGCAACCGGCCGGAATTCCGCGAGTTTGCCACCAGCATTGGCATTAACTATGTGGCGCGTCCCTCTAACGAACATGCCAAGGCGGGGAACATCAACCACGCGCTGAAAAACTACTGCCGCAGCGACTTCGTGTCGATCTTTGACTGCGACCATGTGCCGACACGCGCTTTTTTACAGATGGCCATGGGCTGGTTTATCAAAGATCCCCGGCTGGCGATGCTGCAGACGCCGCATCACTTCTTTTCGCCCGATCCGTTTGAGCGCAATCTCGGGCGGTTTCGCCGTACGCCGAATGAGGGTTCGCTCTTTTATGGGCTGGTGCAGGACGGTAACGATACCTGGGACGCCACCTTCTTCTGTGGCTCCTGCGCCATTCTGCGCCGCACTGCGCTGGAAGAGATTGGCGGTATTGCCGTAGAAACCGTCACTGAAGATGCCCATACGTCGCTGCGTCTGCACCGGCGTGGCTACACCTCGGCCTACATCCGCATTCCTCAGGCGGCCGGGCTGGCGACCGAAAGTCTGTCAGCGCATATCGGGCAGCGTATTCGCTGGGCACGCGGGATGGTGCAGATTTTCCGCCTTGATAACCCGTTGTTTGGTAAGGGGTTGAAGTGGGTACAGCGGCTCTGTTATGCCAACGCTATGCTGCACTTTTTGTCCGGTATTCCGCGGCTGATCTTCCTGCTGGCACCGCTGGCGTTTTTACTCTGCCATGCCTACATCATCTATGCGCCTGCCCTGGCGATCGCTATCTATGTTTTACCTCACATGCTGCACACCAGCCTGACCAACTCGCGTATTCAGGGGCGCTGGCGTCACTCTTTCTGGAGCGAAGTTTACGAGACGGTGCTGGCCTGGTATATCGCCCGGCCTACTACCGTGGCGCTGTTCAATCCTCACAAGGGTAAGTTTAACGTCACGGCGAAAGGCGGACTGGTCGAGGAGCAGCATCTGGACTGGGTGATAACCAAACCCTATATGTTGCTGGTGTTGCTTAATGTGGCGGGCGTGTTGATGGCGTTCTGGCGCATGCAGCACGGTCCGGCCAACGAGATACTGACCGTCTGCGTAAGTCTGATTTGGGTGCTCTATAACATGATTATTCTTGGCGGTGCGGTGGCTGTTTCCGTTGAAGCCCGGCAGATCCGCGAGGCGCACCGTGTAGAGATCGCCATGCCGGCCGCCATCGCACGCGAAGATGGTCATATGCTGCCCTGCACGCTGCGTGACTACTCGGATGGCGGCGTCGGGCTGGAGATGCGCGAGCCGGATGCGCTGCGGGAGAATGAAAAAGTGTGGCTGCTGCTGCGTCGTGGACAGCAGGAGTTCAGCTTCCCCTGCCAGGTGCAGCGTGTCTTTGGCCACCGGGCTGGCGTGCGTCTCCATCAGCTGACCACCCAGCAGCATATTGAATTTATCCAGTGTACCTTCGCTCGCGCCGATACCTGGGCACTGTGGCAGGACGGTTTTCCGGAAGATAAGCCGGTGCAAAGCCTCGCCGATATCATGATCCTCGGTTTCAAAGGTTACCTGCGCCTGGCGGAATATGGCCCGCCGCAGTTACGTCGGCTGTTTAACCTGCTTACCGTTGGGGTGAGCTGGCTGGCTTCGCTGTTGCCGCAAGGCATCCGTGCGCCAGCTTCAAAAAACGCATTGAGTTGATGATATGACGATAACGAGAGTAAACAGGTGGGTCGCTGCGCTGCTGTTGGGTTCCACAACACTAAGCTGCGCCCTGGCGCAGGAAAATATGGCGGTCACTCCCGGAGAAACCGCGGTGCAATCTTTGCCGCCACAGCCTGCTGCACCGCTGCGTAACAGTCAGCTGAGCTTTGTTAAGCTGGCACCACCGCCGGGTAGCATGACGCTGAGCGGAACACGTACCAGCGGGCAGATCGAGTTCGGTGTGCGCAGTGATGAGGTGGTGACGCGTGCGCTGCTTAATCTTACCTATCGGCCCTCGCCTGCGCTGCTACCTGTGCTGTCGCAGCTGAAGGTTTATCTCAACGATGAGCTGATCGGCCTGATCACCATTACCCCGGACCAGCCGGGTAAAGAGATTCAGACGCAGCTGGCAATCGATCCTCACTATATTGCTGACTTTAACCGCGTGCGCTTTGAGCTGGTTGGTCACTACGCCAACATCTGCGAAAATCCGGCCAACAGCACCATCTGGCTTGATATCGGCAAAGAGAGCGGCATCGATCTGACGCTGCAAAAACTGCCGCTGAAAAATGACCTCTCCCATTTTCCTGAACCCTTTTTTGATACCCGCGACACGCGACCGCTGACCTTGCCGATGGTGTTTGCTGCCCAGCCGGACATAAAGCAGCAGCGGGCTGCCGCGATTCTCGCCTCCTGGTTCGGCAGCAAAGCTGCCTGGCGCGGACAGCGCTTTCAGGTGCTCTACAATCAGCTGCCGCAACAGCAGCATGCTGTGGTGTTTGCCACCAACGATGCGCGCCCGGATTTTCTGAAAGATTTGCCGCCGGTTGTAAAGCCGACCGTGGAGATAGTGAGTCAGCCTGACAGTCCCTATGAAAAAATGCTGCTCATCCTGGGACGCAACGACGACGATTTGCTGACGGCGGTGCAGGGGATTGCGCAGGGTGAGTTGCTGTTACGCGGGGACACCTCGACCATCGACCGCGTTACGCTGCTGGCACCGCGCCAGCCCTATGATGCGCCAAACTGGGTGCGCACCGATCGCCGCACCACCTTTGCTGAACTGACTCAGTATGAAAACCAGCTGCAGTCTGACGGCCTGCAGCCCAATCCCATCAGCCTGACGCTGAATCTGCCGCCCGATCTCTTCCTGGTTCGCGCGCGCGGCATCGACATGGATCTGAGCTATCGCTATACCGCGCCTTTCCAGTCGGATGGCTCGCGGCTGGCAGTGAACCTGAATAATCAGTTCATCCAGGATTATCCGCTACCGCCTAAAAACACGGCCGGTCAGCAGTTGCTGCATATTCCCCTGATTCAGGGAATGCTGGACAAAAACCATGAACTGCTGATTCCGGCGTTACGCCTGGGTGTGGTTAACCAGTTGCGCTTCGATTTTGACTATGCCAACACCTTTATTGGTGGCAATGCTGACGGGCGTTGTGAAACCGTGACGCCGGTCGGTCATCATGTGGTGGTGGACGACAGTTCCAGCATCGATTTTTCTGGCTATCGCCACTACATCGAAATGCCATCACTGCGTGCCTGGGCAAATGCGGGCTTCCCGTTCAGCCGTTATGCCGATCTGGCGCAAACCCTGGTGCTGATGCCGCCAAAACCAGACGTCCAGCAGGTCAGCACACTGTTGAATGCGATGGGCAATAGTGGTGCACAGACTGGCTATCCGGCACTGCGCGTTCAGTTGACCGACGACTGGGCCACGGCGAAAAAGCAGGATGTGGATCTGCTGATGATCGGTGTCATCCCCAAAGATCTTCAGAATGACCTGCGGATCCCGGCGCTGGTCGACGCCACCGCCAGCTGGCTGAAAGAACCCGTGCGACGGGTCACGCCACAGATGAATCCGCAAAGCGGTCGCGATCAGACGGCAGAAAGCACCACTGCCATCAGCTCCCGCGGCCCGCTGGCAACGGTGATTGGCTTCCAGTCGCCGTTTTACGATCAGCGCAGCGTGGTTGCGCTGCTCGCCGATGGCACGCCGCGTGGCTGGCAACTGCTCAACGAGGCAATGAGTGACAGCGATAAGCGTGGCGCAATGTCTGGCTCCACCGCGATTATCCGCGAGTCAGGGGTTAACAGTCTGCGGGTTGGCGAGAGCTACTACGTTGGTCATCTGCCGTGGTGGGAGCGTCTCTGGTCGCTACTCTCGACCCATCCCTTCTGGCTGGCACTCTGCACACTCTTTGTGGTGGTGCTGTTCGCGCTAATGACGTGGCGTCTGATGCGAATTATTACCCGTCGTCGTTTACTGGATGAAGATGAATAACGCTCAGGTACTGCGGGCGGGCATGCTGCTTGGTGCGCTAAGTGCGCTGCCGGGGCTGGCCGCACCGACTGACGGACCGGAAGTCTCGCCAGTCGAGTGGCTGCTGGCACAGGTCCGCACCGGCGAGTCGACTAACAAATACGATCTGGTACAGCAATCGCTCTACCGGCTGGAGAAGATGGACCCGGATAATCCGCAGGTGCTTGCGGCGCGTCTGCGTCTGGCGCTGCATCAGGGCGATATCACCGCAGCGCAGACGTTGCTGGATCAGCTCAACAGGCTGGCGCCCGGCTCGACGGCGGCGCGTGAGTCTGCCGCAGGCCTGCGCATGATGTCGCCAGAGGGGCGGCGGCAACTGCAGCAGGCGCGATTGCTTGCTACCTCAGGGCGGCTGGCGGAAGCAAAAAGCGCGTACGATGCGCTGTTCAACGGCGTGTTTCCCGATCCCAACATTGCCCTGGAGTACTGGCGGCTGATGGCGCGCCTTCCTGGCCAGGAAGAGGTCGTATGGCAGCAGCTGCAGGCGATGGAACAGCGCTATCCGGGCAACGTTGGCGTCGGATTGCAGATTGCCCGCATGGCATTTGCCCGGCAGCAGTCGGCGCAGGCGATAGTCCAGCTGAAGCGGCTGGCGGAAAGCAGCGGCGGGCGTGATGCCGCGGCTGATCTCTGGCTGAAACAGATTAACGATCAACCGGTCAGCGACAGTAGCGTCGCGCAGTTGAAAGAGTATCTCACCGTCTTCACCGAGGGCGATGCGCATCAGCAGGGCCTGGAGGCGCTCTCGAAGCAGCAGACGACGCTGGCCGATCCCGCTTATCGCGAACGGATGCGCGCGCTGGCGCTGGTCGACGCAGGCAATGTGAATAACGCGATGGCGATCCTGAACCGGGCACTGAAAGCGAATCCCGATAATGCCGAATTAATGGGGGCGATGGGGCAGACCCAGGCCCGCGCGGGCCATCGTGATGCCGCCATTCTCTGGCTGGAACGCGCCATCAAAGCGGGACAGCAGAGCACGCTGATCGGCAAATGGCAGTCGCTGCTGCAGAGCAATCGCTACTGGCTGGCGATTGAGCAGGGCGATAAAGCGCTGGCGCAGCATGATATTGAAGGGGCCGGACAGCACTATCGTGCGGCCCAGAAGTATGACAGCAGCGACAGCTATGCCCTGATTGGCCTGGGTGATGTGGCGATGGCGCGTAAAGATGCGGCGGGCGCAGAACAGTTCTGGCAGCGCGCGCGACGGCTGGATGGCACCAATATCACCGCAGTGCGTCGGCTGGCGGGGCTTTATCAGGCTGTGTCGCCTGCACGCGAGCTGGAATTTATTACTACCTTACCCGCCGGGCAGCAGCGCGCCCTGGCTGACACGCTGCGCCTGCTGCGCAGCGATAGCCTGCGCACGGAAGCAGATGCTCTGGCGCAGCAGGCTCGCTGGCCGCAGGCGGCAGAGAAATATCGCCAGGCACGGGAGCTGGCTCCGGATGACGTCTGGCTCAGTTACCGGCTGGCTGGCGCGCTGCGTAACAGTGGTGACGTGCAGCAGGCGCAGACGATAATGCGCGCGGTCGCGCAGCAACATCCGCAGGATGCGACTGCACTTTACGCGACCGCACTCTGGTTCTCGGGCAACGATAACGACAGCGAGGCACTGGCCACGCTGCATCGTCAGCCCGATGCGCAGTGGAGCAGCGATATGCGTCAGCTGGCTGAACGCCTGAAACAGAATCAGATCTATGCCCAGTCCGAGGCGCTGCGCGCCGCCGGGCGGGAGCCAGCAGCCGTAACGCTGCTTGAGCAGCAGCCAGTTTCCAGCCGACGTGACCTGACGCTGGCCGACTGGGCACTGGCACGCGGTGACGCGCTGCAGGCGCTGGCAGGCTATCAGCAGGTACTGTCTCGCGAGCCGGAAAACGGCGATGCGGCGCTGGGACGAATCGAAGCGCTGGTTGCCCTGCAGCGCAACAGCGAAGCCCTACAGGCGCTTGAGCAACAGCCGCCGATTCAGGCGAGTGTCAATGCGGACAGGCGTGCTGCGCTGGCGTGGCAGGCGGTGGGTGAAACCACGCGGGCTGCCGTGCTGTTTAGCTATCTGAAACAGCGCGCCGCCTCGCTGCCACCTTCTCAGGATAAGGCGCTGGTGTTTCGTGATGCGGCACGACTTGAACGTTCGCAGCAGCAGCCTGAACAGGCACTGGCCGATTATCGTCAGGCGATGACGGCCAGCGGTATTGATAGCAGTGGCAATATCAGCCGCGCCACCCGCAACGATCCGCAGGATGAGTGGCTGAAGCGCAGCCTGCGCAGCGACACGGCCGATCTCTATCGTCAGCAGCAAACCACGCTGACAGTGCAGCAGGACTATTCACGCAACAGCGGTACGGGCGGCATCTCTGACTTTACGGCGCACACCACCATGCTGCAGGCGGAACATCCGTTTGCCGATGGGCGCGGCTTTTTCCGGCTCGACCGGGTGGACGTTTCCGCAGGGACCTTTACCACCCGAAACGGTAGCTTTAATGATTTATTTGGCAGCTGTGACGATGTGAATTCCGGCGGCTGCACTTCTCAGACTCACCAGCGTGACAGTGGCACGGCGCTGGCCGCTGGCTGGCATAATGCGATCTGGTCGGCCGACCTCGGCACCACGCCGCTGGGTTTTGAAGTCACTAACTGGACCGGCGGCCTGAGCTGGAAAACCGATGTGAAGCAGCTCGGTGTGACGCTGACCGCTTCACGCAGGCCAATTGCCAGTTCGCTGCTCTCCTATGCCGGGACGCGCGATCCGGCAGTCAACGGCAGTAAAAGCTGGGGCGGTGTGGTGGCAACGGGCGGCAGCATCGGGCTGAGTTACGATCAGGGCGGTGCGCATGGTGTCTGGGGCGACATCAGTGCGCATCAGATCACCGGCAAGAATGTCGCTGATAACAGCCGCGAGCGACTGATGGGCGGCTATTACTACAAGCTGATCAACACCGACAATCGCCGTGCGACCATCGGGCTGAACAGCATGCTCTGGCACTATCAGAAGGATCTCAGTGATTACACCTTCGGCCAGGGCGGCTACTACAGTCCACAGCAATATCTCTCCTTTGCTGTGCCGGTCACCTGGCGGCAGCGTACGGAGAACTGGTCATTTGATCTGGGCGGTTCAGTTTCGTGGTCACATTCGAAAACGGATGCGCAGCAGCGTTATCCGGTTAATCCTGGCTTCACCCTTGCCAGCAATCCCTCTTCCGCCAGCAGCGCCGGCGGGGGGATCGGCTACACGCTGCAGGCAGTAGTTGAGCGGCGGCTGACGTCGGCGTGGTTTGTAGGAGCAGGTGTCGATATTCAGCAGGCGAAAGATTACACCCCGAGCCACGGCCTGATCTATGTACGCTATGCTGCCGGGGGCTGGGAAGGGGATCTGGATATGCCGCCACAGCCGCTGGTTCCCTACGCAGATTTTAAATAATCCCGATCGGGAAAAAGCCGGACTTTTCAGACGGTAAAAAAGTCAGTTTATGGGATATACTGGCGGGCATTGTACTGTCTGCTATCTGGGCTTTTTTCATCGTCAGGAGAGAATTTTTGCGCGTAAGCCGGTCACTTACGATAAAGCAGATGGCGACAGTTTCGCTGGTTGCGGTTATCACCATCAGTATCTTTATCGTCATCCAACTGTTTCATTTTGTGCAGCAGCGCAGAATTGACTACGCCCAGCAGATGGAGAATATCGCGCACACCGTCCGTCAGCCGCTGTCGGAAGCGGTGCTGCGCGCCGATATTCCTCAGGCCGAACGTATTCTTCACTCCCTGAAACCGGCCGGTATTTTATCGCGCGCCGATGTGGTGCTGCCGAATGCGTTCCAGGCACTGCATGCCGATTTCGAGGTGGAAAAACCGGTGCCGCGTCTGGTCGCCCGCCTGTTTGAGCTGCCGGTGCAGATTACCCTGCCGCTCTATTCAGTCGAAAATACCGGGATGCCGAAGCCGCTGGCCTATCTGGTGTTGCAGGCTAACTCGACGCGCGTCTACCAGTTTATCCTCAGCACGCTCTCGACCATGATTATCACCTATCTGTTGCTGGCGCTGATTCTTTCCGTGGCGATCAGCTGGTGCATTAACCGGCTGGTGGTGCATCCGCTGCGCAATCTCTCTCGCGAACTGCAGGAGCTGCCGCCCCAGTCGATTCTGACGCACAAGCTGTCGCTACCGCAGAGCCACCGTGATGATGAAATCGGTATGCTGGTCCGTAGCTACAACCGCAATCAGCAGGTGCTGGAGTCGATCCATGATGAGATGAGCCGGCTGACGACCCATTTTCCCGTCACCGATTTGCCCAATCGCACTCTGTTTCTGGCGCTGGTCGATCAGTGCATGCGCATGCCTGAACAGTCACTGGGTCTGATGGTCATCCGCATTGAAACACTCCAGGAAGCTAACGGCGTACTCAGCGATGAGCAGCGCGATACACTGATGCTGACGCTGGTGGAGAAGATCCGTAATACCCTGGACGACCATACTTTGCTGGCGCAGACCGGAACCAGCGATTTTGTTCTGTTAATGAAGCGCGCAAGCAATCCGTTCCGCGCACTGCGTCTGGCGCGCAACCTGATGATTCGCCTGAATCAGCCGGTTAACCTCCATCAGCTGCAGTTGCGCCCTAATCTCAGTATCGGTCTGGCGCTGCGTGAGGATCAGCCGCTGAGCGCGAATGAGCTGCTTGACCGCGCGACGTCGGCGATGATGTCGGCCCGTCATCAGGGCAAAAATCAGATCCTGTTCTTTGACGCCGCACTGACCGAGCGCGCGCAGAAGCGCCTGACTCAGGAGCATGACATCCTGCAGGGTCTGCACGATGATCAGTTCGCGCTTTACCTGCAACCGCAGGTCGATATGCGGACCGGCGCGTTAATTGGCGCCGAAGCCCTGTTGCGCATGCGCCAGCCAGACGGCAGTTATGGTCTTACCGAAGAATTTATAGCCAGCGCCGAAGAGATTGGCGTGATTAGCGCGATAGGTCGCTGGGTGTTTGAAGAGGCGTGCCGCATTCTGGCTGGCTGGCAGCGCCAGGGCATTATGCTGCCGCTGAGTGTGAATATTTCCGCTGTGCAACTGCGGGACACCGGCGTGGTCTCTCATCTGCAAGCCCTGCTGACGCGCCACCGCATCGCACCCGACACGCTGGTGCTGGAAGTGACAGAGACCGCTCAGCTTGATGATGCAGAACAGGCGATGTCGATGCTGCGCCTGTTGCAGCAGACCGGCGTCGCCGTGGCCCTGGATGATTTTGGCATGGGCTACTCCAACCTGAACTATCTGCATCAGCTGAAAGCGTTGCCGGTAAACAAGCTGAAGATGGATCGCAGCTTCGTGGCGGCGCTACCGCATGACGACACAATGGTCCGTATCGTCGCGGCTATCGCCGAGATTATCCACCTTGAAGTGATTGCCGAAGGCGTGGAAACAGCCGAGCAGCGCGACTGGCTTCTGGCGCGCGGTATCGCTATCGGGCAGGGCTATCTCTACGCTGAAGCCCTGCCTCTGACCCGATTTAATCAGGCGTGGATTGAAAACTCCTCACTGCCGCAATAATTGCCTGATTCATTGATTTTGCGAGAATTTTAGTTACAAAACCCCTTGCTGAAGCGTTTCAGTTCAGAATTACGATCCCAGGGTTTCCTGGGCGTTTGTCACCCTGTATTAATCACGTAAACAGAGTGTTATTTTCGGGTTACTGTCAGGCGCTACCTCTGTTGCCTGACAGTCACAATAACGAATCCGACAACATCACCTCACGGCGTTAGTGGACACCTGTTTATGAAAACCTCACTTTTTAAAAGCCTTTATTTCCAGGTGCTGATGGCGATTGGCATCGGCGTTTTGTTAGGCCATTTTTACCCGGAGTTAGGGACCCAGATGAAGCCGCTGGGAGATGCCTTTGTTAAGTTAATCAAGATGATTATCGCCCCGGTCATTTTCTGTACCGTGGTGACCGGCATCGCTGGCATGGAAAGCATGAAAGCGGTAGGACGGACCGGTGCGGTTGCGCTGCTCTATTTTGAAATTGTCAGCACCATCGCGCTGCTTATCGGCCTGATCGTGGTGAACGTGGTGCAGCCAGGTGCCGGGATGAACGTTGATCCTGCCACGCTGGATGCCAAAGCTGTGGCGATGTACGCGCAGCAGGCAGAGCAACAGGGTGTCGTCGCTTTCCTGCTGGATATTATCCCCAACAGCGTGATTGGCGCCTTTGCCAGCGGCAACATTCTGCAGGTACTGCTGTTTGCCATTCTGTTTGGTTTTGCCCTGCATCGTCTGGGTAACACCGGCACGCTGATTTTCAACGTGATTGAAAATTTCTCAAAAGTGATTTTCGGCATTATCAATATGATCATGCGTCTGGCACCGATAGGGGCATTTGGCGCAATGGCGTTCACCATCGGTAAATACGGCGTGGGTTCACTGGTGCAACTCGGCCAGCTGATTATCTGTTTCTATATCACCTGTATTCTGTTTGTGGTGATTGTGCTGGGGCTGATTGCGCGTCTGTTTGCCGGGTTCAGCATCTTCAAGTTTATCGCCTACATAAAAGAAGAGCTGCTGATTGTGCTGGGGACTTCCTCTTCCGAATCTGCGCTGCCGCGCATGCTGGATAAGATGGAGAAGCTGGGCTGCAAGAAATCGGTGGTCGGGCTGGTGATTCCCACCGGCTATTCCTTTAACCTGGACGGCACCTCGATTTACCTGACCATGGCGGCGGTATTTATTGCTCAGGCGACCAATGCGCACATGGATATCTTCCATCAGATTACGCTGCTGGTGGTGCTGCTGCTCTCTTCCAAAGGTGCGGCGGGGGTAACCGGTAGTGGATTCATCGTGCTGGCGGCGACGCTCTCTGCGGTGGGCCATCTGCCGGTGGCGGGTCTGGCGTTGATTCTCGGTATTGACCGCTTTATGTCCGAAGCCCGTGCGCTGACTAACCTGATTGGTAACGGTGTAGCGACCGTGGTGGTGGCGAAATGGGTCGACCAGCTGGATCATAAACAGCTGACCGATACGCTGGCAGGCCGAAATAAAGAGAATAAAGCGACTGAATCTTCAATTTAATCATTGAATTTAACTTAAATCCCCACAAATGCCCGCTGTCGCTTGCCCTGACAGCGGGCATTTGCATAATAAACCTCACTTGTTTTTTTTGACGTTTTTCACTTCGTTACGCGACATCCTGAGCTTCCTGTGGTCAAACACTTTGTTGTTGGATAACAGCGCGATTCGGCGCCAGCCGATTCGTTAATAACAGCGGCAATATGCGCCAGTGATAACAATATTTGAATTATTTGAGTAGGGGTTCACATGCAGGGCACCAGAATTCGGCTTTTGATTGGTGGATTAGTGCTGGCAAGCACCTTTGGTCTCCAGGCAGAAACGCTGCAACCGGATCCGGCCTGGCAGGAAGGCAAGCTGGATAATGGATTTAACTGGCAGTTACTGGCCACACCGCAACGCCCCAGCGACCGCATTGAACTGCGGCTGGTGGTGAATACCGGTTCGCTGGTAGAGAGTGCGCAACAGACGGGCTTCAGTCATCTGCTGTCGCGGCTGGCGATGGTGCATAACACCGCGCTTGATAACAACCAGCAACGCGCGCTATGGCAACAGGCGATGGATCCACAGCGTCCGCTGCCGCCTGTCATTACCTCCTATGACTCCACCCAATATAATCTGAGTCTGCCGAATAACCGTCCCGAACTGCTGAAAGAAGCACTGAACTGGCTGGCGGCCACGGCGGGCAATATGGCTATCACCGAACAGGTGGTCAACACTGCGCTGGCCGCCTCCGATCCGGTGGCGACCTGGCCGAAAGATTCGCAGGATGTCTGGTGGCGCTACCGCCTGAAAGGCTCTGCGCTGCTGGCGCACGATCCCGCCGCGCAACCGCGCGCACCTGTCGATTTAACCCAGCTCAACGATTTTTATCATCAGTGGTACACCCCGGATGCGATGACGCTCTACGTTGTTGGCAATGTTGATAGCCGGAACCTTTCTGAGCAGATCAACAAAACCTTCTCGGCGCTAACCGGGAAACGTGAAACGCCTGCACCTCTGCCCACCCTGTCGCCGCTGCCGCACGAGCCGGTGAATCTGGTGAGCAGCAACATGACGCAGGATCGTCTCTCACTGGTGTGGGATACGCCGTGGCAACCGATTCGGGACTCCCAGAATCTGCAACGTTACTGGCAGGGCGACCTGGCCCGTGAAGCGCTGTTCTGGCATGTCCAGCGTGCGCTCAGCGACAGCAAGGCGCAGGGCATCCAGGTGGGATTTGATTGCCGCGTGCTCTATCAGCGTGCGCAGTGCTCGATCAACATGGACGGGCGCAACGACAACCTGGCGCAGAATATGAATCTGGTGGCGCGCGAGCTGGCGAACGTGCGTGATAAAGGCATTCCGCAGGAGGAGTTTGATGCGCTGATGGCGCAGAAGCTGCTGGAGCTGAATAAGCTCTTTACCACCTATGCCCGCACCGATACCGATGTGCTGATGAGCCAGCGCCTGCGATCTCAGCAGAACGCCGTGGTCGATATTGCGCCTGAGCAGTATCAGAAGCTGCGTCAGACTTTCCTGGCCGGCCTGACCCGTGAACAGTTGAACCAGGAGCTGCGCCAGCAGCTGACGCAGGAACTGATGATGGTTCTGATTCAGCCGGAAGGCGAAGCGGAAACTAACGTGAAGAGCCTGCAGGAGAGCTGGGACAAAGTAATGTCACCGGCAACGGCACCGGCGACCAGCAATGAAGCCAGCCCGCCGGATAGCAACGTCAAAGACGTTCCGCCCGCCGCTTAACGTCAGGTTTTTGCCCTGAGCCACTCGGTCACTAACATTGGCCAGCTGGCGAGGGGCAAATCTGCCACGCCACGGATACCAAATCCGTGCCCGCCTTTCTGATAGAAATGCACCTCTGCCGGCACCTTATGCTCACGCAGCGCGCCAAAAAACGCCATGCTGTGATTCACCGAGACATCATCATCGTCGGCGGCGTGGATCAACAGTGTCGGTGGCACCAGCGGATGAACACGGGTTTCCATTGAATAGGCTTCAATGGTTTTCTGATCCGGCCACGCACCCAGCAGGCGGGTTCTGGCACCCTCATGGGCAATGCCATCACGCATGCTGATCAGCGGATAAACCAGTACCATCGCATCCGGACGCGGCGAGAAGTTTTCTGCGCCATCCTGCACCGGATAGAGTTTCTCTGCGAAACGCGTTCCCAGACTGGCTGCCACGTGGCCGCCCGCCGAAAAGCCCATCATCACAATGTATTTACCGTTCAGGCCACGCTGTGCCCGTTCACGCAGGACGCGAACCGCACGCTGCGCATCGGCCAATGGCGCGTCGGGACCTTCATGATGTCCATCATAGGGCAGGCGATAGGTCATGACCGCCAGGGTGTAACCCATCGATGTAAAGAAGGTGGCCAGGGCGCTGCCTTCACGATCAATCATCACGCGCTGATAGCCACCACCCGGTGCAACCAGCAGGGTAATCCCGTTTGATTCGACCGGATGCCAGATCGCCATCTCAGGGCAACGTACGCCGGTCGCTGCGCGATCGTAAGGCTCATACTCTTTTGCCATATCGACGATCTGCGGCTCTGCGCGCGAATCGCTGGCGCCTGGCGCATCACCGTGTGGCCAGATATTAATAATTTCTGTGTGCATAAATAGATCCTGATGCGGGGAATATTTTAATTGTTTTGTTCGCGGCCGGAGAGAACAGCGTCCTGCTGTCTTTTGATTAAAAGATGGTCTTTTTTCAGGCGGTCGTCCATCCGAAAAGGGCAAATCTGACCAGATTCGGACTATGCCTGGTGGTGGATCCATTTATATAAATGATTAATTTTAATCAATAAATTATAAGGCGGGTTGAAGAGGGATGCCGCTGGAAGTCCGTCATTAACCACGAATTTGCAGCTTAAGGTAAATGGCTGGCATGGCTCGCTTTGTTAGCCAAAATTTACCGGATATCACGCTGTGTGCTGTTCAGACAGCATAATGATTTTACCGCCAGAATCACGTTCACTTCGCTGCAGGGGCTTAAGTGCCAGTCTCATTTGGGAATGTTCAGCGTCGGGCAGTTTCCTGTTGGTTGATGAGGTTTAACATAACATCAGCCGTTCATTCACAACGGTAAGATGAATTCCATGTTTGATAACGATCTCTCTACCCGGCAAACCTTCTCTCGTTTGTGGCCGACGATTTCTCCCTTCAGACTGGGGCTGGTGGTTGCGGGTGTCGCCCTGATCGTCAACGCTGCAATCGATCCATTGATGCTGACGTTGCTGAAGACGCTGCTTGACGATGTGATTGGCAGGAATAACCACGGCATTCTGATCTGGATGCCGCTGGTGATTATCGGGCTGATCCTGGTCCGCGGTGTGAGCGGCTATATCTCCAGTTACTGTATCTCCTGGGTGTCAGGCAAAGTGGTCATGGCCCTGCGTTGTCGACTGTTCAGCCATATGATGGGCATGCCGGTGGCTTTTTTTGATCAGCAATCAACCGGCACGTTGCTCTCCCGTATCAGCTACGACTGCGAACAGGTCGCCTCCTCTTCGTCCGGTTCGCTGGTGACGGTGGTCCGTGAGGGAGCCTCTATTCTTGGCCTGTTTGTGATGATGTTCTACTACAGCTGGCAGCTTTCCCTGATCCTGCTGGTGCTGGCACCCATTGTGTCGCTGGCGATTCGCATCGTCTCCAGGCGCTTTCGCGGTATCAGCAAGAACATGCAGAACACAATGGGGCAGGTAACGTCTCATGCAGAGCAGATGCTGAAAGGCCATAAAGAGGTACTGATGTTCGGCGGCCAGCAGGTCGAGACGACCCGCTTCGAACAGGTCAGCAACAAAATGCGTCGCCAGGGGATGAAAATGGTCTCAGCGACCTCGCTCTCCGATCCGATTATTCAGCTGCTCGCCTCCTCTGCGCTCGCCTTTGTGCTCTATGCGGCGAGTTTTCCCTCTGTGATGGCCACACTGACGGCGGGTTCTATCAGTGCGGTGTTTTCCGCCATGCTGATGCTGATGCGTCCGTTAAAGTCACTGACTAACGTTAACGCCCAGTTCCAGCGCGGTATGGCTGCCTGTCAGACACTGTTTGCCATCCTGGATACTGAACAGGAGAAAGATGAGGGAACATACGTGGTTGAACGCGCGACCGGCAATATAGAATTTCGCGATGTCACCTTTACCTATCCGGGATCGGAAACGCCCGCGCTGGAGCATATTAACCTGACCATTCCCGCCGGTAAAACTGTGGCGCTGGTGGGCCGTTCCGGTTCGGGTAAATCGACTCTCGCCAGCCTGCTGACACGCTTTTACGACATCGACAGCGGAGAGATTTTGCTGGATGGTCATGCGCTGCGTGATTACACCCTGGCCTCGCTGCGTGAGCAGGTGGCACTGGTCTCTCAGCACGTTCACCTGTTCAACGACACGGTCGCCAACAACATCGCTTATGCCCGTACCGACGTCTTCAGCCGCGAGGCGATCGAAAAGGCGGCACAGATGGCTCATGCTATGGAATTCATTAGTAAAATGGATAACGGGCTGGATACAGTGATTGGAGAGAACGGGGTGCTGTTGTCGGGTGGACAGCGCCAGCGCATTGCGATTGCCCGCGCCCTGCTGCGCGACAGTCCAATTCTGATCCTCGACGAGGCGACCTCGGCGCTGGATACCGAATCTGAACGCGCCATTCAGTCTGCGCTGGAGACGCTGCAGCAGAACCGGACCACGCTGATCATCGCTCACCGGCTTTCGACCATTGAAAAGGCCGATGAAATTCTGCTGGTAGAGGAGGGGAGGATTGTGGAGCGCGGCTCGCATCAGCAGCTCCTGCAGAAAAACGGCGCGTATACACGGCTCTATAAGATGCAGTTCAGCCAGCCGCTGTGTGCGTAAAAGGTGTGAATGCCAGAAGCTAAAAAATGCGCCTCCGGGCGCATTTTCGTCATCTGCATTCGCAGTCCATCTTCACGACGCTAACGGCTACAGCATCATTCAGGCATCGCCTCTGCCGGAATTATCGCGCCGCGATGCTGAATCACGATACTGGCTGTCAGATGCCCACGCTGCGCGGCTTCCTCCGCAGAAGCTCCGGTCAGACGGCGCGCCAGATACCCGGCACTGAATGAATCACCGGCAGCAGTCGTATCGATCACCTTCTCTTTCGCCAGACGCACCGCAGGCACATCAATCAGCGGCGCATCGCCGGTGACCACCAGACAGGAGTCGGCACCGCGCTTAATCACGATTTCGCTGGCGCCCGCCTGACGGGTTCGCGCGATAACCTCTTCCAGCGGCGCTTCGCCCCACAGCAGATGCTCATCATCCAGTGTCAGGAAGGCGATATCGGTACAGTTCAGCATGGCGCGATATGCAGCCTGCGCACTGGCGCGATCGGCCCATAAACGCGGGCGGTAGTTATTATCAAAAATCACCTTGCCGCCATTTGCCCGGCAACGGGCCAGTAGCGTCATTAGCTTCTCACGGCTGGACGGCGGCAGAATAGCCAGACTGATGCCGCTGAGATAGAGATAATCGTAGTGCAACAATTGCCCGGCTATCTCCTCAGATTGCGGGCTATCAAGCCAGTAACGCGCCGCAGCATCGCTTCGCCAGTACCAGAAAGTACGCTCGCCATCGGCATCCGTTTCAATCACATACAGGCCCGGCATCTTATTATCGAGGCGCTGAATCAGGTCCGTATTCACCTTCTCCTGCTGCCAGGCGGCGATCATCTGATCGCTGAACGAATCCGTTCCCAGCGCAGTGACATAATCGACCCGCAACTGCTGCTCATCAACCTGGCGGGCGAGATAAACTGCCGTGTTAAGCGTATCGCCGCCAAAGCCCCGTTTGATGTTCTCACCCTTTTCGGACAGCTCAATCATGCATTCGCCAATAATGGCGATTTTCTTGTGCGTCATGGTTTCAGACCTGTAGTGAAATATCGTCCTAGTCTCGCGTCTGGTATGGCAGACGTCAAATTATTTTAAAACGCCGTTTTAATTTAACTTAAGGCATGAAACAGCCTCGATCTGGCAGATAAACGCGGCTAACGTCGGCTTGTTTAGCCGATTATGTTAGCGAGACGGCTGATAAACTCGCCGTTTTATATTGCCATGCCGTTCATCTTAATATCACAGGCACTTTTGATAATCGCTCAGTCACCCATTTTGGGGACTTGTTACCACTCAGGGAAATAGCATGGTGATGGAGAGTATTAGCCAATGGCTGCCGTCTTCAAACGACCTTAAACTCCACCCGGAAACCCCGCTCTTCTGGCAACAATGTCATCGACGCTATCGGTTTCAGCCCATCTACCGGGTTACCGGTCAATTACTTGCCATTGAACTCCTGACTGCCGTGTCGCATCCTTCTGAACCGGAACGGAATCTTTCGCCTGAAGCCTGGTTTGCCGGACTCGATATTGCCCGGCGCCTGGATGTCGTGCATGAGCAGCTTGAACTGCTGGCAGAATGGAGCGCATTTTTTAAGCGCAGTGATGTGGTCGCTTCGGTCAACATAGACGGTCCTTCACTGCTCGCCATTCAGCAACGACCCGCCATTCGTCGCCTGATTGCCCAGCTGCCCTGGATACGGTTTGAGCTCACCGAGCATCAGGCGCTGCCGCAGGAGGAGAAAGTGGCGAAAATACCGGAACTGGGGCCGCTGTGGCTGGATGATTTTGGTTCAGGTATGGCAAATTTCTCAGCGCTGACTGAACTGAAATATGATTACATCAAGCTGTCGCGCGACCTGTTTATTATGCTGGGCACGACGGATGAAGGGCGGAGTCTCTTTTCGATGCTGCTTGCGCTGATTAATCGTTACTGTAACGGTGTCATTGTTGAAGGGGTGGAAACGGAAGCGCAGTGGCAGCAGGTCAAAGCGTCGCCTGCGATTGCTGCACAGGGCTATTACTTTTCGCGTCCCGTCCCCTTTTCTGAATTGAATCACCTCACTCTCCAGCTTCCCTGATGCCGTTGCTCGTGGTCTCGACTATCTTTAACGCAGACCGTGAATGTGCAAGGAGAAAGCGTAATGTCGCGTACCGGGAAAATCGTCAGCTGGGTAGCAGGTATTCTGGTGCTGTTGATTGTGGTGATTATCGTTGTGATCGCTACCTTTGACTGGAACCGCCTGAAGCCCACCATTAATCAGAAAGTCTCAACAGAATTAAACCGTCCCTTTGCGATACGCGGGGATCTGGGCATCGACTGGGCACGAAATCGCGACGAGGCAGGCTGGCGGCGCTGGGTGCCGTGGCCGCAGATCCATGCGGAAGATATTATGCTGGGCAACCCGCCTGACATTTCTGACGTCACCATGGTGCATCTGCAGCGTGTCGACGCCACGCTGTCACCCCTGTCGTTACTGCATAAAGAGCTGTTCATCCCGTGGATTAAGCTGCAGCGACCCGATGCGCGACTGATCCAGACCGCCGATAAAAAGAACAACTGGACCTTTACCCTTGCTGACAGCGACAAGGATGAGAAGAATGCCGCGCCATCGGCCTGGTCCTTCCGTCTGGATAATATTCTGTTTGATCAGGGCCAGATTCGTTATCGCGACGCCATTAACCGCGCCGATGTCACGGTACAGGTCAATCCACTGGGCAAACCGGTGCCGTATACGCAGATCGCCGGAGGCGATGACCAGCAGAAAGGCGCAGGCGACTTTGTCTTTGGCTGGCAGGCCAGCGGCACCTACAACAACGAGAAACTCACTGGCGACGGCAAGATTGGGGGCATGCTGTCATTGCGAAGCCAGAACACCCCCTTCCCGATTCAGGCCGATGTGCGCAACGGCACCACGCGGGTTCAGGTGACTGGCGGTTTGCAGGATCCAATGAACCTCGGCGGGCTTAACGTGCGACTACGCTTCTCGGGCGATACGCTGGCTAATCTTTATGGCCTGACCGGTGTTCTGTTGCCTGACACACCGCCTTATGAAACTGACGGCCATCTGATAGCGAAATTCAATGGTAAAAAGGGCGCGGTCTACCGCTATGAGAAATTCAATGGTCACATTGGTGACAGTGATATTCATGGCTCGCTGATTTACAGCCAGGTCAAACCTCGCCCGACGCTCAGCGGCGAAATGACCTCTGAGCAACTGCGTATGGCCGATCTGGGCCCACTCATTGGCGTGGACTCCGGTAAAGGCAGTGAAAAAACCGCGCAGGCTAAAGCGCGTCGCGGTGAGAAATCGAACCAGCCTGCTGACCGCGTGCTGCCGCATGATAAATTCGAAACCAAAAACTGGGATGTGATGGATGCCGACGTGAAGTTCAGCGGCAAACGGATCGAACACAGCAATTCACTGCCGTTAAGCGATCTCTATACCCACTTACAGATGAAAAACGGCGATCTGCTGCTGGACCCGCTGCGCTTTGGTGTGGCGGGCGGCAATCTCAACAGCACTATCCGACTGGAGGGTGACCACTCGCCAATGCGCGGTCGGGTTGACCTTCATGTTCGTAAGCTGCAACTGCGTCAGCTCTTCCCGACGGTGGAGGCGATGAAGAACAGCCGTGGTCAGCTCAATGGCGATGCCAGCTTTACCGGCACCGGTAACTCAGTGGCCGACCTGCTGGGAACCAGTAACGGTCAACTCAAACTGCTGATGAATGACGGTCTGATCAGCCGTAGCCTGATGGAAATTGCCGGACTCAATGTCGGTAACTATGTGGTGGGTAAACTTTTTGGCGATGACCAGGTGCGCATCAACTGCGCCGCCACCGATCTCAAACTGCAGAATGGTGTGGCAACGCCCAACCTGTTTGTGTTTGACACCGAGAACGCGATTATCAATGTCTCCGGCAACGCAAACTTCGCCAGCGAGCGGCTTGATTTGTCGGTGAATCCGGAGAGTAAAGGCATTCGCATCGTGACGCTGCGCTCGCCGCTCTATGTGCGCGGCACCTTTAAAAATCCTGATGCGGGCGTGAAAACGGGGCCACTGCTGGCGCGTGGTGCCGCTGCCGTGGCGCTGGGCGCGGTCGTAGGTCCTGCAGCGGCACTGCTGGCACTGATCTCTCCAAGTGATAACGAAGATAACCAGTGCAGCACCGTCCTGCAGCAGATGAAGCAGAAGAAGTAACTAGTTGCGGTAGAGCACTTTGATAATGTGATAACCAAAGCCGGTCTTTACCGGCCCGTAAGGCGTCAGCAGCGGGCAGGTAAAGACCGCTTTATCAAAGGCCGGTACCATCTGTCCCTGACGGAATTCGCCCAGATCGCCACCCTTCCGGCCGGAAGGACAGGTTGAGTGCTTCTTTGCCAGCTCCTGAAAATTGCCGCCTTTCGCCAGTTTCGCCAGAATCTCTTTTGCCAGCGCTTCCTCTTTAACGAGGATGTGTAAAGCCGCCGCGGTTTTCGCCATGTTGGTATCTCGGTTGTGTATAATTGCCGCCCAGTATAAACCCCTTTCTTTTGATCTAATCAGGCGATTTCTCCTATGCGTTTAAACCCCAGCCAACAACGTGCCGTCGAATTTGTTACCGGTCCCTGTCTGGTGCTGGCGGGCGCGGGATCGGGCAAAACCCGCGTGATTACCAATAAAATCGCCCACCTGATTCGTGAATGCGGCTATCAGGCGCGCCATATCGCTGCGGTGACCTTTACCAATAAGGCCTCGCGCGAAATGAAAGAGCGTGTGGCGCAAACCCTGGGCCGCAAAGAGGCGCGCGGCCTGCTGATTTCGACCTTCCATACGCTGGGACTGGAGATCATCAAACGCGAAACCGCGGCGCTGGGCATGAAGTCCAACTTCTCCCTGTTCGACGATCAGGATCAGCTTGCGCTGCTGAAAGAGCTGACCAAAGAGTGGCTGGAAGAGGATAAGACGCTGTTACAGCAACTCATTTCCACCATCTCGAACTGGAAGAATGATCTGATCGATCCGCAGGGTGCCGCCGCGCTGGCGCGTTCGCAACAGGATAATATTTTTGCTCACTGCTATGCCCTTTACAGCCAGCATCTTAAGTCGTGCAACGTGCTCGATTTCGATGACCTGATTCTGCTGCCGACGCTGCTGCTGCAGCGTAATCAGGAGGTGCGTGAACGCTGGCAGCAGCGTATCCGCTATCTGCTGGTGGATGAGTATCAGGACACCAACACCAGTCAGTATGAGCTGGTTAAACTGCTGGTTGGCGCACGGGCGCGCTTCACGGTGGTCGGCGATGACGATCAGTCCATCTACTCCTGGCGTGGTGCGCGGCCGCAGAATCTGGTGCTGCTGAATCAGGACTTCCCTGCGCTGGAGGTCGTGAAGCTGGAGCAGAACTACCGCTCTTCGCAGCGCATCCTGAAGGCGGCGAATATCCTGATTGCTAACAACCCGCACGTCTTTGAAAAAAAATTGTTTTCGGAACTGGGGCAGGGCAGCGAGCTGAAAGTGCTGACCGCTAACAGCGAAGAGCATGAGGCGGAACGGGTGACCGGCGAACTGATCGCACATCACTTTATCAACCGGACGCAGTATAAAGATTACGCGATCCTCTATCGCGGCAATCATCAGTCACGGACCTTTGAAAAGTTTCTGATGCAGAACCGCATCCCTTATCGCATCTCTGGTGGCACTTCGTTCTTCTCGCGACCCGAGATCAAAGATCTGCTCGCCTATTTGCGCGTGCTGACCAATCCTGAAGATGACAGCGCGTTCCTGCGTATCGTCAATACGCCGCGCCGTGAGATTGGCCCGGCTACGCTGCAGAAGCTCGGTGAGTGGGCCAATCTGCGCAGCAAGAGCCTGTTTAATGCCAGTTTTGATGTCGGCCTGGGGCAGACGCTAAGTGGCCGTGGTCTGGAGCATCTGCAGCGCTTCACCCACTGGCTGAATGAGATTATCCAGCTCACTGAACGTGAACCCGTGAATGCGGTGCGCGATTTGATCCGCGGCATCGACTACGAAAGCTGGCTGTTCGAAACCTCCGGCAGTCCGAAAGCCGCCGAAATGCGGATGAAGAACGTCAACACGCTGTTTCAGTGGATGACAGAAATGCTGGAAGGCACTGATATTGATGAGCCGATGACGCTGGCGCAGGTGGTAACGCGCTTTACTCTGCGCGACATGATGGAACGCGGTGAAAGTGATGAAGAGCTGGATCAGGTACAGCTGATGACGTTGCACGCCTCTAAAGGACTGGAGTTCCCCTATGTGTTCCTGGTGGGCATGGAAGAGGGGCTGTTGCCGCATCAGAGCAGCATTGATGAGAACAATATCGAAGAGGAGCGACGGCTGGCTTACGTCGGGATCACCAGGGCGCAGAAAGAGCTGACCTTTACCCTGTGTCGTGAACGCCGGCAATATGGCGAGTTAATCCGGCCTGAACCCAGCCGTTTTCTGCTGGAGCTGCCGCAGGACGATTTGCAATGGGAGACCGAGCGCAAAGTGGTCAGCGCGGAAGAGCGGATGAAAACCGGACAGAGCCGTGTCGCCGGTCTGAGAGCGATGCTGGATAAGGCGAAAAAGAGTTAAATCGGTGCAGGAGGCGAAGGCACTTCGCCTCACACGGGTACCATTACGACAGGGTTAACAACCAGTGGACGTAAGACTGATAGTGGCTTTCCTGCTCCAGCAGTTCGCTGCGCAGCGGATGCGCTTCCAGCCAGCCTGCGGGCAGGGTCAGATGCAGGGCATCGTCGTCTGCCTGTAGCCGCACAGCAGGCAGGGTGTCGTCGCGACGGCGGGTGGAGAAAATAATCGCCAGTCGCAGCAGACGGCACATCCTTTCCGCCAGACGCGGCGGCAGGGCGTTTTGCTGGGTCAGCAACGGCAGGTCGATGCTGCCGCTCTGGTTTTGCAGCAAACAGGCCAGCAGCTTCTTCTGCGCCGGTGTGAAGCCGGGAAGGTCGAGGTGACGGACCAGATACGCCGCGTGCTGTGGCGCATGACGGAAGTCGACGCTCAGGCCGATTTCGTGGATCGCGCAGGCGCTGAGCAACAGCTCACGGCAGCGCTGATCCAGCTTCCACGGCGCAGAAACCTGACGGAAGAAACTTTCTGCCAGTTGACGCACGCGGTCTGCCTGTTCGACATCGATGCTGAAACGGCGCTGGACGTTGTGCAGCGTGCGGGTGCGGATATCGCGGTCAATAGGCAGATGCAGCATGCCGTAGACCAGTCCTTCCCGCAGTGCGCCGCCCGCCAGTGTCATGCTATCAATGCTGAGTTCCTGGAAGATGGCGATCAGGATCGACAGGCCACTGGGGAAGACCAGCGCCCGCTCCAGCGTCAGCCCTTCGATTTCCAGCTCTTCCAGTTTGCCGCACTGAATAGCGCGCTGCTTCAACTGCTGCAGTTTATTCAGCGTGATGCGCTCATCCATGCCCTGCGCCACCATGATCTCCTGCAGTGCCTGAACCGTGCCGGATGCCCCGACACAGGCCTGCCAGCCCTGTTCACGCAGTTGCGCTGCCACGGGCTGGATCATCTCACGCGCCGCCAGTTCGGCCTGATCAAAGTTCTCTTTGGCCAGGTGACGGTCGCTGAAGAAGCGCTCCAGCCACGTCACACAGCCCATCGACAGACTAAACAACACCGAAGCATGCGAGCCATCGCCGGTGGCCAGCTCGGTGCTGCCGCCGCCGATATCAACTACTAAACGCTGGTCGGACCCGCCCGTGGTGTGAGCCACGCCCTGATAGATCAGGCGCGCCTCTTCTTCACCGCTGATAACGTTGATAGTACAGCCGAGAATCTGTTGAGCCGTATCAAGAAAGGTCTGCGCATTGGCAGCCAGACGCAAGGTGGCGGTCGCCACCACGCGAATCTGATCGGGGGGAATATCCTGCAGTTGTTCAGAGAAGAGTCTGAGGCATTGCCAGCCACGCGACATCGCATCGGCTGACAACAGGTTATTTTTATCCAGGCCGGCAGCAAGGCGAACCTTGCGCTTTATTTTTGCGATGGTCTGAATACTGCCAGATACCTCGCGCACCACCAACATATGAAAGCTGTTAGATCCTAAATCAATCGCTGCATAAAGTGACGATGCGCTTAGCATGGTGCCCTAACCTGAACGTTTACGGTTGTTGTTGCGAGGCGCGCCGCGACGATTGGCGTTATTTCCCCCGCGACGCGGGCCGTTGCCGGAACGACTGCGTTGCAGGCGCTTAGGCGGCGGTAAATCAGTTAACAACGCTTCACTGCTGTACTTGCTGACCGGGATGCTATGGCCAATGTACTCTTCAATCGAAGGCAGGTTCAGCGCGTACTCTTCACAGGCCAGGCTGATAGAGTGTCCGCTGGCGCCCGCACGACCGGTACGGCCAATACGGTGAACATAATCTTCACAGTCGTCTGGCAGATCGTAGTTAAAGACGTGGGTTACCGCCGGGATGTGCAGGCCGCGAGCTGCAACATCAGTTGCGACCAGAATATCTACATCGCCTTTGGTGAAGTCATCCAGAATACGCAGACGCTTCTTCTGAGCAACGTCGCCGGTCAGCAGGCCGACGCGGTGTCCATCAGCAGCCAGGTGGCCCCAGACATCTTCACAGCGGTGCTTGGTGTTGGCAAAAATAATGGCGCGATCGGGCCACTCTTCTTCCAGCAGGGTCTGCAGCAGGCGCATTTTCTCTTCGTTAGACGGATAGAAAAGCTCTTCCTGAATGCGATGGCCGGTTTTTTGTTCCGGTTCCACTTCCACATATTCAGCACTGTTCATGTGCTCAAATGCCAGTTCACGGACACGATAAGAAAGGGTGGCCGAGAACAGCATGCTCAGACGCTGGGTAGCCGGCGGCATGCGACGGAACAGCCAGCGAATATCTTTAATAAAGCCGAGATCGAACATGCGATCGGCTTCGTCCAGCACCATAACCTGAATAGCACCGAGATTAACGTGATTCTGTTTCGCGTAGTCGATCAGGCGACCGGTAGTTGCCACCAGAATATCAACGCCCTGCTCAAGCACTTTCAGCTGTTTGTCATACCCGTCTCCGCCATAGGCGAGACCCAGTTTCAGGCCGGTTGAGGCGGTAAGGGGTTCGGCATCTGCATGAATCTGCACAGCAAGTTCACGCGTCGGCGCAAGAATTAATGCCCGTGGCTGGTTAACCTGACGGCCTTCCGCCGCAGGATGAGAGAGAAGATGATGAAACGTTGACGTCAGAAACGCCATCGTTTTGCCGGTACCGGTTTGCGCCTGGCCTGCAACATCACGCCCTGAAAGCGTAAAAGGCAGAGCTAACGCCTGAATCGGCGTGCAGTATTGAAAGCCTTTAGTATCAAGGGCTTCCACCACTTTTGGGTGCAGGGCGAAGTCGGAAAACTTCTGTTCAGTTAAGTGTGTTTTGCTCATAGTGTGGTAGAATATCAGCTTACTATCGCTTTACGAAAGCGTATCCGATGAAATAAAGTCAACCAACATTGGTATATTTTACGCCAATTCGCCAGGCATAATCTTGTGGAGTAAAACATGAGCAGCGATAAAATCGTTCATCTGACTGATGACAGTTTCGACACCGACGTGCTGAAAGCCGACGGCGTTACACTGGTAGATTTCTGGGCTGAATGGTGTGGTCCTTGCAAAATGATCGCGCCAATCCTTGATGAAGTTGCAGAAGAGTATGATGGCAAGCTGACCATCGCTAAGCTGAATATTGACGATAACCCAGGCACGGCACCGAAGTATGGCATTCGTGGTATCCCGACGCTGCTGCTGTTTAAAAATGGCGAAGTCGCCGCGACCAAAGTGGGCGCGTTGTCTAAAGGCCAGCTGAAAGAGTTCCTGAACGCCAATCTGGCGTAATGCAGGACTGAATGTCTGGCAGTGGTGAATTTATCTCCTGCTGCTGGACGTTCACTTTCAGGCGTGCTAAGTTACCAACACTGCATTACGAACTTACCTTGTAGTTAGCATCTAAAGTTTTCCCTTGTTGAACCCTGTCGCCCTGTACCTTATAAAGATAGAACGGTTCAGCAATCTTACGGTTAGCTCCAACTCTGGCATCACATTCGGACACCTTCTTGCATACCGATCGCCATTCCATACGATGATCGTCGGGAAGAGCCGAAAAGAGCCATTAACGGCATGGATTAATTGCCATACCACTCACGACAAACATTCCGAGTATTACCCCGAGTTTAAGAACCCATCACTATGAATCTTACCGAATTAAAGAATACGCCGGTTGCTGAGCTGATTACTCTCGGCGAAAATATGGGACTGGAAAACCAGGCTCGTATGCGCAAGCAGGACATTATCTTTTCAATCCTGAAGCAACACGCAAAAAGCGGCGAAGACATCTTCGGTGATGGCGTGCTGGAGATCCTTCAGGATGGATTTGGATTCCTCCGTTCCGGAGACAGCTCCTACCTCGCCGGCCCTGATGATATCTACGTTTCTCCCAGCCAAATCCGCCGTTTTAACCTCCGCACGGGTGACACCATCTCTGGCAAAATCCGTCCACCAAAAGAAGGTGAACGTTATTTTGCGCTGCTGAAAGTTAACGAAGTTAACTACGACAAGCCGGAAAACGCGCGTAATAAGATTCTGTTCGAAAACCTCACGCCGCTGCACGCAAATAAACGTCTGCGTATGGAGCGGGGTAATGGCTCAACGGAAGATTTAACCGCACGCGTACTCGATCTGGCTTCACCGATCGGTCGTGGTCAGCGTGGTCTGATTGTGGCACCGCCGAAAGCCGGTAAAACCATGCTGCTGCAGAATATCGCGCAGAGCCTGGCGTATAACTACCCGGATTGCGTGCTGATGGTGCTGCTGATCGATGAGCGTCCGGAAGAAGTGACCGAGATGCAGCGTCTGGTGAAAGGCGAAGTTATCGCTTCAACCTTCGATGAGCCAGCTTCACGCCACGTTCAGGTTGCTGAAATGGTGATCGAAAAGGCCAAGCGTCTGGTTGAACACAAGAAAGATGTCATCATCCTGCTCGACTCAATCACACGTCTGGCGCGTGCCTACAACACCGTGGTTCCTGCTTCAGGTAAAGTCCTGACCGGTGGTGTGGATGCCAACGCCCTGCATCGTCCAAAGCGTTTCTTTGGTGCTGCACGTAACGTGGAAGAGGGCGGTAGCCTGACCATCATCGCGACCGCGCTGGTTGATACCGGTTCGAAGATGGACGAAGTGATTTACGAAGAGTTTAAAGGTACCGGTAACATGGAACTGCATCTCGCCCGTAAAATTGCTGAAAAACGCGTCTTCCCGGCAATTGATTACAACCGCTCTGGTACGCGTAAAGAAGAGCTGCTGACCTCTCAGGAAGAGCTGCAGAAGATGTGGATCCTGCGTAAGATTATTCACCCAATGGGCGAAATCGACGCAATGGAGTTCCTCATCAACAAGCTGGCGATGACCAAAACCAATGATGAATTCTTCGACATGATGAAGCGTTCTTAATCCGGGATTGCCAGGCCGAAGCACAGATTCGGCTTTTTTAGTCCAGATGCGCAGAAAATCGACCTTACGCCACGTCTCAACGTGGCGTTTTTCATTTGTGAGCTATAGGATTGAACACTGGCAGGAGCATTTATAATGACTGTGGTAGTGATGGCGAACTTTTGACCGTTCGTCTGTCTCTTAATGCAGAATTCGGAATCCGACACAGCGACCGGCGCGTTTTTTCGCGTATTGTTGTGCGGGATGTTAGCTGAGAGCGTTTAACGTGAATTTACTCACTATGAGTACTGAGCTTGGATTAATTTTTCTCTTTTCCCTGGCTTTCCTCTTTTTTGCTCGAAAAGCAGCTAAAAAAATTGGTTTAGTTGATAAGCCTAACTCACGTAAACGCCATCATGGCGCGATTCCGTTGGTGGGCGGCATTTCTGTGTTCGCAGGTATCTGCTTTACGTTTGCCATCACCAACTATTACTTGCCTCATGCGATGCTCTATCTGGGCTGCGCAGGGGTGCTGGTGCTGGTTGGCGCACTGGATGACCGTTTCGATATCAGCGTCAAATTCCGCGCGGTCGTGCAGGCCATTGTCGCGCTGGTGATGATGTTTGGCGCAAAACTTTATCTGCTCAGCCTGGGCTTTATCGTCGGCCCGTTCGAGCTTATCGTTGGCCCCTTTGGCTATGTGCTGACACTGTTTGCCGTCTGGGCTGCAATCAACGCCTTTAATATGGTGGATGGCATCGATGGTCTGCTGGGCGGCCTCTCCTCCGTCACCTTTGCCGCCATGGGAATCATCCTCTACTTCGATGGCCAGACCAGCCTTGCGATGTGGTGTTTTGCGATGATTGCCGCCACGCTGCCCTATATTCTGCTTAATCTTGGCTTCCTTGGCCGCCGCTTCAAAGTCTTTATGGGTGATGCCGGCAGTACCATGATCGGTTTCACCATTATCTGGATTCTGCTGGAAACAACGCAGGGCCTGAGCCATCCCATTACCCCCGTCACCGCACTCTGGCTTATTGCCATTCCGCTGATGGATATGGTGGCGATTATGTATCGTCGTCTGCGTAAAGGCATGAGCCCGTTCTCGGCTGACCGTCAGCACATCCACCATCTGATCATGCGCGCCGGTTTCACCTCACGTCAGGCCTTTGTGCTGATAACTGTTGCTGCGGCCATCCTTGCCGGGATCGGTGTGCTGGGCGAATATCTGGCGTTCATTCCGGAGTGGGTGATGCTGCTGTTGTTCCTTGGCGCTTTCATGGTTTACGGCTACTGCCTGAAACATGCGTGGCGCGTGGCGCGACGTATCCGGCGCATTAAGCGCCGCCTGAGCCATTACCGCGAAGCAAAAAATAAATGAACCCGATGCTGATTAAAGGATACTTCTTCCATGCCTTCTGACGTTGTGGACAACGAACTGGATATTCGCGGCCTGAGCGGCCGTTTATGGCGTGGCAAACGCTGGATCATCGGGCTGGCACTGCTGTTTGCTCTGGTCGCCTGGCTGGTCACGCTGCTGCTGAAACAGGTCTGGAGCACCACCGCGATCACCGATCGTCCCACGGTGAACATGCTGGGTTCATACTATTCGCAGCAGCAATTCCTGACCAATCTGGATGCGCGCAGCAACACCTTAACCCTGTCAGCACCGTCACCGACAGTGATGGATCAGGTTTATCAGGAGTTCATCATGCAACTCGCGTCGTGGGATACGCGTCGTGAGTTCTGGCAACAGACGGATTACTTCAAGAGCCGCAAAACCGGCAATGCGCATAACGATGCTGCGCTGCTCGACGATATGATCGGCAATATCCTGTTTACGCCTGCTGACGCGGCCCATAACCTGCCCGATAACGTCAAACTCAAAGCGGAAACGGCAGGTGACGCCAATAATTTACTGCGTCAGTACATTGCCTATGCCAGTGAGCGCGCCGCGCGTCATCTGAACGATGAGTTAAAAGGTGCCTGGCGGGTACGTACCGATCAGCTGCAGGCGCAGGTGAAACGTCAGGAAGATGTGGCTAACGCGGTGTTCCAGCGCCAGCAGCATCGGCTGGAGCAGGCGCTGAAGATCGCCAGCCAGCAGGGCATTAATGAGAAGCAGACGCGCGAAGTGGGTGAGAATCTGGCAGACAGCGATCTGTTCCTGCTGGGTCAGCCGGTTTTACAGGGCCAGCTGGATACCCTGCGCGCAACGGGGCCGAGCTTTGATATCAGCTATGATCAGAACAGAGCAATGCTGACCACGCTGCAGGCCGGACCAAAACTGAACAGCAAGTTTCAGACCTACCGTTATCTGCGCACACCGGAAGAGCCGGTATCACGTGACAGTCCGCGACGTCTGTTCATGATGATTATGTGGGGTGCCGTTGGGGCATTAACAGGCGCTGGAGTGGCGCTGGCACGTCGTCCGCGTCTGATGTCAGACACGCATGAGTGAGAGAAACAGTGTGAAAGTTCTGACCGTATTTGGTACTCGTCCCGAAGCGATTAAAATGGCGCCACTGGTTCAGGCGCTGTCGCAGGATCCTGCTTTTGAATCGCGCCTGTGCGTCACCGCACAGCATCGCGAAATGCTCGATCAGGTGTTGCGTCTGTTTAAGCTCGAACCGGATTATGACCTTAATATTATGCGCCCTGAGCAGGGACTGACTGAGATTACCTGTCGCATTTTAGAGGGCATGAAAACCGTCCTGCTCGATTTCAAACCAGACATTGTGCTGGTGCATGGTGACACCACCACAACACTGGCTGCGAGCCTGGCCGCCTTTTATCAGCAAATTCCGGTCGGGCATGTTGAAGCCGGTCTGCGTACCGGCGATCTCGCCTCGCCGTGGCCGGAAGAGGGCAACCGCAAACTCACCGGCCATCTTGCCCGTCTGCACTTCACCCCTACCACCCGCTCGCGTCAGAACCTGTTGCAGGAAAACCTGCCCGATTCGCGCATCATTGTGACCGGCAATACGGTCATTGATGCGCTGCTGTGGGTTCGCGATCGGGTGCTGGATGACTGCAATCTGAATGCACAATTAGCGGCGCGCTATCCCTTTATCAACCCGGATAAGAAACTGGTGCTGGTTACCGGTCACCGGCGTGAAAGCTTTGGCGGCGGTTTTGAGCGTATCTGCAGCGCGCTGGCGCAGATTGCCCGCCAGCATCCTGAGGCGCAGATCGTCTATCCGGTGCACCTCAATCCGAATGTCAGCGAGCCGGTTAACCGGATTCTCAGCGGCATTGAGAATATCATTCTGATTGAACCGCAGGAGTATCTGCCTTTTGTCTGGCTGATGAACCGTGCCTGGCTGATTCTGACCGATTCCGGCGGCATTCAGGAGGAAGCGCCTTCACTGGGTAAACCGGTGCTGGTCATGCGTGACACGACCGAGCGTCCGGAAGCGGTTGATGCGGGTACCGTTAAACTTGTAGGGACGGATATCGACAGGATCGTGGCCAGTGTCAGTGAATTGCTGAGCGACGACGATGCCTGGCAGGCGATGAGCCATGCCCATAATCCGTATGGCGATGGCAAAGCCTGTGGCCGAATTTTACAAGCCTTAAAAGATAACAGAGCTGAATTATGAGTTTTGAAACCATCTCCGTGATTGGACTGGGATACATTGGGCTGCCGACGGCAGCCGTTTTTGCCTCAAAGGGAAAAAAAGTGGTGGGCGTGGATATCAACGCGCGTGCCGTTGAAACCATCAATCGTGGCGCAATCCACATCGTAGAACCCGATTTAGATGAAGTGGTGCATGCGGCGGTTACGCGTGGCGACCTGCGCGCCACCACGCAGCCTGAACCCGCTGACGCTTTTCTGATCGCCGTACCGACGCCGTTCAAAGATGAATATCAGCCCGATCTGCGCTTTGTGAAAGCCGCAGCGGAGTCGATCGCACCGGTTCTGAAGAAGGGCGATCTGGTCATCCTGGAGTCCACCTCACCGGTGGGCAGTACAGAACAGATGGCCGAGTGGCTGGCTGCGGCGCGTCCTGACCTGCGCTTTCCGCAGCACGGTGAGACGCCCGATATTTTTGTCGCCTACTGCCCGGAGCGCGTACTGCCTGGCAAGGTAATGGTTGAGCTGATTAACAACGACCGGGTAATTGGCGGTATGACGCCTGCCTGTTCCGCCCGCGCCAGCGCGTTATACCGGCTGTTTCTGAAAGGTGAATGCGTTGAGACCAACGCCCGCACCGCCGAGATGTGCAAGCTGACTGAAAACAGCTTCCGTGATGTGAATATCGCCTTTGCCAATGAGCTCTCGCTGATTTGTGCCGAACAGGGCATTAACGTCTGGGAACTGATTGCGCTGGCGAATCGTCATCCGCGCGTCAATATTCTGCAACCCGGTCCCGGCGTGGGTGGTCACTGTATCGCCGTCGATCCCTGGTTTATCGTGGCGCAGAATCCTGAACTGGCACGCCTGATCCGCACCGCGCGTGAGGTGAATGACGCCAAGCCGCAGTGGGTGCTGGACCAGGTGAAAACCGCGCTGGCGGATTGCCTGACCCAAACCGGCAAGCGCGCCAGCGAGGTCACTATCGCCTGCTTTGGTCTGGCCTTTAAACCTGACATTGACGACCTGCGCGAGAGCCCGGCCGTGGGCGTGACTCAGAAAATCGCAGAGTGGCACAGTGGCAAGACCTGGGTGGTTGAACCTCACATTGAGCAGCTTGCGGACTCGCTGGCTGTCAACGCCGAACTGGTCTCCTGCGAGCAGGCGCTGGGTCAGGCCGATATTCTGGTGATGCTGGTCGATCACCGTGCCTTCCGCGCGATTAACGCCGCCGATGTTCAGCAGAACTGGATTGTCGATACCAAAGGCGTGTGGCGATGAAGCGCTTTTTGATCACGGGCGGTGCCGGTTTTATCGGTTCGGCTCTGGTGCGCTTTATACTGTAGACGGCTGGTAAAACTGGTCCCTGGCGTAACAACTGGCTCAGCGATGACCAGTTGCGCGCCGCGGGTGAAGCGCTGACAAAAACTGGCTATGGCCAATACCTGCTGGATTTATTACATGCCCGTCCACGTCAATATTAATCCCCTTAGCTGGGAGAGCACATTCTTCGGTGTTGATACCGTGCGGCTGGAGCCGCAGGGCGAGACGCCGCTGGAGCAGGCGCTGCGGCATCCCTGTGCACTGATACAGATGAAAGTCGCTGCCAGCGAGACGGCACTGATTGATACGCTGCAGCAGCATCAGTTTCAGCTGGCAGAAGGCGAGGCAGACCTGACGCTGGCGATTAAAGAGACGGAACGTCAGGCGGGGATTCGCATTGCGCGCGACGCACAAATTCCGCCATTGCGCGATGCCGCATCTCAGCTCTTCAGCCAGAGCCGTTTTCGCGCGCCCTGGTATGCGCCGGACGCCAGCGGTCGCTTCTATGCGCAGTGGATTGAAAATGCGGTGCGCGGCACATTTGACGACCAGTGCCTGGTAGCCAGTGACGCCACCGGTCAGTTGCAGGGTTTTGTTTCGCTGCGCGCGGCAGACGGCGATGCGCGAATCGGTTTGCTGGGCGTGCTGCCTGACGCGCAGGGCCAGGGCGTGGGTCAGCGACTGATGCTGGCGGCGGCGGACTGGGCGCGGGTAAGACAGCTGGCTCAGCTTCGGGTTGCCACCCAGATGAGTAATCTCACGGCGATGCGCCTCTATTTACGCAGCGGTGCCCGGCTCGACAGCACCGCCTACTGGTTTTACAGGAAAGGTCATGATTCCATTTAATGCGCCCCCGATTGTGGGCACAGAAATTGATTATATGCAGTCGGCAATGAACAGCGGCAAGCTGTGCGGTGACGGCGGATTTACCCGTCGCTGTCAGCAGTGGATGGAGCAGCGTTTCGGTAGCAAAAAAGTGCTGCTCACTCCCTCCTGTACCGCTTCGCTGGAGATGGCGGCGCTGTTAATCGATCTGCAGCCCGGCGATGAAGTGATCATGCCGAGCTACACCTTTGTCTCGACCGCTAATGCCTTTGTGCTGCGCGGCGCGCGCATCGTGTTTGTCGATGTGCGCCCGGACACCATGAACATCGATGAAACGCTGATCGAAGCCGCTATCACTGAAAAAACCCGCGCCATTGTGCCGGTGCATTACGCAGGCGTGGCCTGTGAAATGGACACCATTATGGCGCTGGCGGCAAAGCATAAGCTGTTTGTGATCGAAGATGCGGCGCAGGGCGTGATGTCACGCTACAAAGGGCGCGCCCTGGGCACCATTGGTCATATTGGCTGCTTCAGTTTTCACGAAACCAAGAACTACACCGCCGGTGGCGAAGGTGGCGCGACACTCATTAACGACGCCAGCCTGGTCGAGCGCGCCGAGATCGTGCGGGAAAAAGGCACCAACCGCAGCCAGTTCTTCCGGGGTCAGGTCGATAAATATACCTGGCGCGATATGGGGTCGAGCTACCTGATGGCCGATCTGCAGGCGGCCTATCTCTGGGCGCAGCTGGAAGCCGCTGAGCGCATCAACCAGCAGCGGTTACGCATCTGGCAGCGCTATTACGACGCACTCCAGCCGCTGGCGGCCCAGGGACGTATCAGCCTGCCGGTGATCCCCGCCAGCTGTGAACACAATGCGCACATGTTTTATATCAAACTGCGCGATCAGGACGATCGCCAGGCGCTGATCAACTGGATGAAAGAAGCTGAGATACTGACGGTGTTCCACTATATTCCGCTGCACAGTTCGCCAGCCGGTGAGCGTTTCTCGCAGTTTGTCGGCGACGATCGCTATACCACGCAGGAAAGTGAACGTCTGCTGCGCCTGCCGCTGTTCTATAACCTGTCCGATAATAATCAGAGCACGGTTATCAGCTCACTGCTGAGCTTCTTTTCCTGATGTCATTGGCCAGAGCCTCAGTGTGGACCGCATCGTCCACGCTGGTAAAAATTGTGGCTGGTCTGCTGGTGGTCAAACTGCTGGCGGTGAGTTTCGGACCCGAGGGTGTCGGCCAGGCGGGGAACTTTCGTCAGCTGATCACCGTGCTGGGTGTGCTGGCGGGCGCGGGCATCTTCAATGGCGTCACCACCTATGTGGCGCAGTATCAACAGCAGCCCGGACAACTGCGCGCGATGGTGGGCACGGCATCGGCAATGGTGCTGGGCTTTTCCGGTGTGCTGGCGCTGCTGTTTCTGCTGGCGGCGGCACCCATCAGCACCGCGCTGTTTGGTCATGATCGCTATCAGGGCGTCATCCGCGTCGTCGCCTTTCTTCAGCTCGGTATCGCCTGGGCCAACTTAACCCTGGCGCTGCTGAAGGGTTATCGCGATGCGCGCGGTAATGCGCTGGCACTGATTCTCGGCAGCCTGACTGGCGTGGCGGGCTATCTGCTCTGCTGGTGGCTGGGTGGCTATCAGGGGGCGCTGATTGGCCTGGCACTGGTGCCGGCCTTGCTGCTGCTGCCGGCGCTACTGATGCTGAAACGCCGCGCACCGCTGCCGCTGAGCTGGCTGCGTCCGCAATGGCACCCTGAGCTGGCGCGTAATCTGGCAAAATATACCCTGATGGCGCTGATCACGGCTGTGACCCTGCCGGTCGCCTGGGTGTTGATGCGTAACCTGCTGGCAGAGCAGGAAGGGTGGGCGCAGGTCGGATTGTGGCAGGGTGTCACCAGCATTTCGGATGCCTATCTGCAGTTTATCACCGCAACCTTTAGCGTCTGGCTGCTGCCGACGCTGGCGCGGCTCGAGAGCAAACGCGACATTGCACGCGAGATTGGCCGTGCACTGCGTTTTGTACTGCCCGCCGTGGCAGTTGCCAGTTTTGGTGTCTGGGTGCTGCGTGATTTCGCCATCAGCCTGTTGTTCTCTGAGGCTTTTCGCGGGATGCGCGATCTTTTCGTCTGGCAGCTGTGCGGTGATGTTTTTAAAGTCGGTGCCTATGTTTTCGGATATCTGGTTATCGCCAAAGCCTCGCTGCGCTTTTATGTTCTCACTGAGATCAGCCAGTTTCTGTTGCTGACGCTGTTCTCACGCTGGTTGATCCCGTTACATGGCGCGACAGGTGCGGCGCAGGCCTATATGTTTACCTATATGGCTTATTTTGCCCTGTGTTGTGGCGCTTTTATTGTTTACTGCCGGAAAAAATGACTTTAATTCACGTTTTGGGATCGGACATTCCCCACCACAATCTTACGGTGCTGCGCTTTTTCAACGATATACTCAGCGTTGAGCAGCCCGTGGCTTCGCCACGCCATTTTATGGTAGTGACGCAGCAGCCAGAGAGCCTGGCACCGTTCAGTGCATTGCAGATTGAGTGCTTTACCAGCAAGAAAGCGCTGGCGCAGGCGGTGCTGCAGCGGGCCAGACATCGTCAGCAGCGTTTTTTCTGCCACGGTCAGTTTAACCCGTGGATCTGGCTGGCATTACTCAGTGGCAAGTTGCGCCGTTCCCAAATCTTCTGGCATGTCTGGGGTGCCGATCTCTATGAAGATTCACGCAGCCTGAAGTTTCGCCTGTTCTATCTGGTTCGCCGGCTAGCACAGGGACGCGTTGCTCAGGTTTTTGCGACCCGTGGCGACCTGCATCACTACCAGCAGCGTCATCGCAGGGTGCCGGGTTCACTGCTCTATTTCCCGACCCGAATGCCCGCCGCCGCTGTTGAGTCTGATCCCGCAGAGCCGTTTACGCTGCTGCTGGGCAACTCCGGCGATCCGAGTAACCGGCACATTGAAGGCTTAAAAGCGATTCGCGCGCAGTTTGGCACACAGGTGCGTATCGAGGTGCCGCTGGGCTATCCGCCAGGCAACGAGGCGTACATCAGTGAGATTCAGGCTGCAGCAGAGACACTGTTCCCGGACGGGCAGGTGAATCTGATGCGTGAAAATCTGGCGTTTGATGATTATTTAGCGCTCCTGGCGCGCTGTCATGTCGGCTATTTTATGTTTGAACGTCAGCAGGGAGTGGGAACACTTTGTCTGCTGATCCAGGCCAACGTGCCGTTTATCCTGACCCGCAAAAATCCGTTCTGGCGTGATGTGGCTGAGCAGCAGCTTCCGGTATTGTTCAGCGAAGATACGCTGTCGCCTGCGGTGATTGCCGAGGCACGCCGCCAGCTGATGAGCTGTGATAAACAGGCGATCGCCTTTTTTGCGCCGGGGTATCTCGCAGGCTGGCGGGCCGCGTTACAGCTCAGCGAAGGGGAGTTGTCATGAGTCTTATGCAGTTTGGCGGCCTGCTGGTGGTCTATATGCTGTCGCTGGTTTTTATTCTGACCCTGACCTGGCGGGAGTTTAAGCGCGTCCGTTTTAACTTCCATCTGTTCTTCACACTGCTGTTCTTACTGACCTTTTACTTCGGCTTCCCACTGACCTCGGTGCTGGTGTTTCGCTTTAATGTTGAGGTGGTGCCGGTCGAGAATCTGCTGGAGGCGTTGCTGTCAGCGACGGCGTTTTACGCCATTTATTACGTCAGTTATAAAGTGCGGCTGAAGCCCGCCAGTGCGCCACCGGCGAAGCCCTGGCTGCAGATGAATCGGGTTGAAACGCACCTGACCTGCGTGATTCTGGCGCTGGTGGCGCTGGGAACCGTCACTGTGTTTTTCATTCACAACGGTTTTCTGCTGTTCCGCCTGACTGCCTATAACCAGATCTTCTCCAGTGAAGTCTCGGGGGTGGCGCTCAAGCGCTTCTTCTACTTCTTTATTCCGGCGATGTTGATCCCCTATTTTCTGAGCCCGACGCGCCGCAACTGGCTGCTGTTCCTGGTGGTAACAGTGGCCTTTGGTTTGCTGACCTACGCACTGGTGGGCGGCACCCGCGCCAATATCATTATTGCTTTTGCCCTGTTCCTGTTCATCGGGATCACCCGTGGCTGGATCACTCTGTGGATGCTGGCAACAGCGGGCGTACTGGCAATTGCGGGGATGTTCTGGCTGGCGCTGCGCCGCTATAACCTCGACGTAATGGGCGATGAAGCGTTTTATACCTTCCTCTATCTGACGCGTGATACGTTCTCACCGTGGGAGAATCTGGCTCTTCTGCTGGATAACTACGCCCGCATTGAGTTCCAGGGTCTGGCGCCGCTGTGGCGTGATTTCTACGTTTTCATTCCGACCTGGCTCTGGCCGGATCGGCCGCTGGCGGTGTTAAACAGTGCGAACTACTTCACCTGGGAAGTGCTGAATAACCATTCTGGCCTGGCGATTTCCCCCACATTAATTGGATCGCTGGTGGTGATGGGCGGCGTCTGGGCGATTCCAGTTGGTGCTGTCGCGGTAGGGATGATTATCAAAGCCTTTGATGCGATCTATCAGCGTGGCTGCCTTGAGACCAATCGCTACACCGGCGCCATCCTGCAAAGCTTCTGTTTTGGCGCGGTATTTAACATGATTGTGCTGGCCCGCGAAGGTCTCGATGCGTTCGGTTCTCGCGTGGTGTTTTTCTGCATCATTTTTGCTGCCTGTCTGGGCATAGCTAAATTACTTTTCTGGTTACTGGATCGCGCAGGTTTGATTCGCGACCGCAGCAGGCGGGTGTTACACAGCCCGCTCTGATTAACCTCTGGGATTGACGGAAGATATGACAACGTTAACTGAGACGCCGCAGTACCGGATTCGCGGCGTTGATTTGTATGGCTTCGAAAACATGCCGTCGGCGGTGAATTTTTTGATGCCGCCGCAGCGCGTTCGCAGCGGTATTTTAGTGGCGATCAATGCAGAGAAGATTCTGACCGCTGAGCGGGATGAGGGATTACGCACGCTGTTAGCGCAGGCTGAATATGCGTATGCCGATGGCATCAGTATTGTGCGGTCGATTCGTAAAAAATATCCGCAGGCGTCGGTGCAGCGCATTGCGGGAGCAGATTTATGGGAAGCGTTGATGGAGCGCGCCGGGCGTGAAGGGACGCCGGTGTTTCTTATCGGTGGTCGCCAGCGGGTGCTGGATGAAACCTGTGATAAGTTACGCCGCCAGTGGAATGTGAATATTGTTGGCGCGCAGGATGGCTATTTTGCGCCAGCCGATCAGGATGCGCTGTTTGCCCGGATTGCGGCTAGCGGTGCGAAGCTTGTCACTGTAGCGCTGGGATCGCCACGTCAGGAGCTGCTGATGCTGGCGTGCCGTGCGCACTGTCCTGATGCGCTCTACATGGGCGTAGGCGGAACCTACGATGTTTTTACCGGTCATGTGAAGCGCGCCCCTAAAATCTGGCAGCGACTGGGGCTGGAGTGGCTCTATCGTCTGATTCGACAACCGAGCCGCCTGCGCAGGCAATTAAAACTGCTTAAATATTTGCGCTACCACTGGCGCGGCGATCTCTGATATTGCTGATAAATGCCGTATTTTTAGGCATTGTGAGAGAGGAAATGCACTATTTGTCGAGAAAGTGCACAAAGCGTAATCAAACGCGTCTTTTTATTTAAAAAGCACTAGACACGATGGGCGCTTATCTCTAGTATGCACATCCGCAACGGCGCTACGCGCCCGTAGCTCAGCTGGATAGAGCGCTGCCCTCCGGAGGCAGAGGTCTCAGGTTCGAATCCTGTCGGGCGCGCCATATCGTTTGTGCGCATGAGCTTCGGTGGTTGATTTACCGCGGTTGGCAGTAGAGATTTAAATGCTGCAGGTTTTAAATCTGTGACATTAAGAATTGTGGTGGCTATAGCTCAGTTGGTAGAGCCCTGGATTGTGATTCCAGTTGTCGTGGGTTCGAGTCCCATTAGCCACCCCAGATTTTGCTGGGAAACGCGAAGGTGGCGGAATTGGTAGACGCGCTAGCTTCAGGTGTTAGTGTCTTAACGGACGTGAGGGTTCAAGTCCCTCTCTTCGCACCAGGCAAAACAGTTAAAAAAATCGGCGAGTAGCGCAGCTTGGTAGCGCAACTGGTTTGGGACCAGTGGGTCGGAGGTTCGAATCCTCTCTCGCCGACCATTTTTAGAAACCTGTCTGAAAAGACAGGTTTTTTTTCGTCTGTAGAAAGAGGATGCAAATTTCTGCGAGAGATTAGGGGCGCAGGCTGTGGAACAATGTTGCGGTGAGTGCGAGCCTGCGAAGGGAACACCGTCAGATGAATCCGGCTTTAGATCTCTCACCAGTCTGAAGCGTCCATGTAAGTTCCCGATGCGTCTGCCAGACTTGAAGCGAAGGGAGCATACGCCTGTAGCAAAGCATCGCGGGCCACGGACGGCCCGCGCTGAGGCCGCCAGGGATGGCGTCTTTTGCGTCTTTGCGAAAGGCGTATGCTCCCTGAAGCCGGCACAGCGGTGAGAACGGGCTGCTGTTTGCTAATCTTCGATGCCAGCTCTCCCGCTTTGATTTCGCCAGTTGTCAGTTAAAGTTGCTTAAGCAGGAGTAGCAGCGTCGTGAATCGCCGACAAATAAGTCATTGTTATTGTTAAGTTCACAGAGAGATTGGCCTCGCTGTCTCTATTAAGAGACAGAGAAAATGCAAGCTGTCGCCGGATACCGACACTTAACATCGGACATGGCTAAGAACAGATTTGGCACTGTGATTAAGTTATTGATTTATAATTACTTTAAAAATAAACCTTAACCTGGCACGGCTTGTGCAATACTTCTGCTGTAGATGCTCATTCCACCTCTTATGTCTGCTTATGCTACATAAACCTGGGAATGATGCAGAGCCAATTTTCGGTACCTGTTGTCTGCCTGCCTGTATCGCGTAAGCCTTACAGGGTTAACAGACACCACGTTGAGTCAGGTACCTCCCGGTTGTCTTACCGACCTGATCTTACACCTGCCACTGGCAGGTGTTTTTTTTTGCCTGCGAGAACCGGATGGCAGATTTTGGGCACAAAAAAGCCGGGCGAGCCCGGCTTTATCCTGTCTGACAATCGCATCAGGCGTTTGGGTTATTCTTCAGCGTCAGCAACAACCCTTCACGGCGCATTTTTGCAGCCTCTTCCGGGCGATGCAGACGGTCATAAATATCTGCCAGCCATGCATAATCGAACGCATCCGGACGCTGCGCCAGCGCCTGCTGCAGCGCGTCAGCTGCCTGCTGCCATTCCCCATGACGCATCAGCAACTGCCCCAGCGTACTGTGCAGCAACGGCGTTGCGCCATGCTGTTTAATCTGCTGACGTAATGCTTTCTCCAGTGCTTCGGGATTGCCGCTTTTGATACGTGGCATCAGCAGTACCAGACGATCGTCATAATGACGTTTCAGACCTTCCAGCACGATAGACTGTGCGGTGTCGTGATCGTCACACTCAATCAGATGATCCGCCATGGCGACCTGCAACGTCGTATCCTGACGGGTCTTGCGACTCAGTGTGCTCCACCAGCGCTTCAGCCCATCACTGCCCTGATCAGCCATCGCCTGATTCATCAGACCCAGCCAGGCCTGCTGCTGCAAGGCATCACGATGGAGCTCATCGCCGACCTGTGACTTCTGCATCGACGGCAGAATATCCAGCAACGCACTCCAGGCACCTGTGCGAATATACGCCTGTTCGGCCAGGCGCAGTACTTCCGGGTGACGCGGTGCCACTTCCAGCAGGCGGTCGATGCTATGACGCGCAGCGTGATCTTCGTTACGTGCCAGCTGAATACGTGCGCGGGCGATTTCCACCGGAATGGTATTGTTTTCCGACAGCTCTGCAGCACGCTCAAGATGCTGATTAGCACGGGCTTCATCACCACGCTGTTGTGCAGCTTCTGCAGCCAGCAGATAGTTGGCTACAGGCACATCAGCGTGATCGGCATCTTTAGAGAGCAGTTTCTCAACCTGACGGTGGTCGCCTTCTGCCAGCTTCATCAGCGCCGACTGGGTATGGCGCTGGGCGCGACGGCGTTTACGTCCGGTAAACCAGCCACGGGTTCGCGCGCCGGTGTGCAGCACGCGGCGCAGCAGCCACTCTACGGCCAGAATCACCAGCAGGCTGAGAATAAGGATAATGACCAGGCCTGTGACGCTGGTTTCGATATTCCAGTTATCAGTCTGAATCAGCACGTAGCCCTGATGACCGGCAATCATCGGTCCCAGCACCACGCCCGCAATCAGCAGGATAAAGAGGATAAATACCTTAAGCATGCTTAGCCCCCCTGCTGATTAGCAGCGGCAGAAGGTTGCGCTAACAGGTTGCGCACCCGCGTCTGCATCAGCTGTTCCAGCAACGGCTGACTTTCCAGGTTATCCGGCAGATCCATATTGATGTTCTGCTGACTCAGCTCATCCAGCTGGGCAAGGAAAGCTTTGGTGGCGGCATCATTGGTGTCGTACCAGGCGCGAACCCAGGCGGACACGGTATCGATAGATTGTTTATAAATCTCATCCTGATGACGCGGAACAGCCTGAGCAGCGATCAGCAGACGCGAGCGGATATTCTCACGCAGATATACATCCTGATTCGGTGCCAGCAGCGGCTGTGCGGTGTTATCGCGACGACGGATGGTAATAAAATCATCCATAAAATTATGCCAGCTTTTCACCAGATTCTGACGCCATTCGCGCACCGAACCTGAGAGTTCGCCGCCATCGCTGTCCATCGGCGCATCATCGCTGTCGTTATCGGCCAGGCGCAGATTATCAACGTTATTCGACAACTGATTCAGCTTGAGGATCGCCCCGTCGTAGTCGACCTGCGTAACGGAAGAGAGGTTGCTGATATCCTGGGTCAGTGCACGACGCACATTCATCACGCTGGGATCGTTCATGTCGGCCAGGCTGGCATCGGCGCTTTTCAGCAGTGCCGCAGCTGTCGTGACATCCTGATCGCTCCAGAGTTTGCGGCCCGCCAGTTTCACCAGATAGTCCGCCTGTGCCAGCAGCCAGCTGCGCACGTCGTTGCCAGAGATCACGGCTACTTTTTCACGCAGGGTTTCCAGCTCTTTTGCTGAGGCATTCTGCTGCTGTTGCGCAGTCTGCAACGCCTTTTCAGCGCTACTTAATTGCTGTGTCAGCTGCTGTTTATCGCTGCCGGCCTGCTGCTGCAACGCGCTTAACTGGTCGCTCAGCTTTTGATTGGTTTGTGCCTGTAAATCAGCCTGATGTTTCCCGTTAAGGTATAAACCCGCACCCATCGCCAGCGCGATGACAATCGCAACGGCACCCAACACCATGCCACCCTTTTTCGCATTACGCGGTGGTGTGCTGTTGCTGGAAGAGGAGCGGTCAACCGCTGGGGTGGTTTCTTCAACCATGGCGGAGGAGTCTTTTTGTTCCGTCATATGTGGCACATCCCATTGTTAAAGTTCAGCGTAACGCGCGCAGCAGCGCATCGTTATCGGCACCATCGGCTACCTGAATATCCTGCCAGCCTAATCCAGCGGCCAGGGTAGCCAAACGTTCACTGACGACAATCAGTCGGCAGTGGAGCAGCCATTCCTCACGATCAACCGCGGGGAACAGCGAAAAGAGCTGTTGTAACATTTCACCGCTGGTCACCACCAGCACCGAGACGCCGCGATCGCGCCAGCGGCGGCCTTCAACGGGTCCATCATAATGCTTCTGGCAGCGCTGGTAGCAGGCAGCAAACGTCACCTCAGCACCTCGCCGGGTTAAGGTCTCTGCCAGCAATTCGCGTCCGGGATCGCCTCGCAGGATCAGCGCACGTTTACCGGAAATCTGCTGAAGTGTGTTTATCTGGATCAATTCCTCACTGGTTTCATGTGCATGTGGCCAGGTCACCTGCTGGCCACTGACGGTGTGAAACGCCAGTGCGGTGCTGCGACCAATTGCATAATAGTCCAGCTCAGTGGGCCATGCTTTGATCGCGTGCTGCGCGTAGTGAATAACCTGCTGAGAAAGGATAAAGACGAGGTCGCCAGCATGAAGTCCGGCGAGCTTCTGGGGCAGAGAGGCGAGGTCAGCGCCCGGTGCGAACTCGATCAGCGGCAGGCTCCACGCCTGTTTGCCAAGGGCATGCAGGCGCGATACCAGCTCTGCCGCTGCGGGTTCCGGGCGCGTCACCAGGATGGTCATGCCGGCGGCTGCCCCTGGTAAACTTCTTTCAGGATTTCACGTGCGCCGCCATTCAGCAGTTCATCGGCCAGTGAAATGCCCATCTGTTCTGCCTGCGCGCGTGGACCCCGGCGTTCGCCGCTGACCATCACCCGGCCATCTGGTGCGCCGACCATCCCGCGCAGCCAGAGGTCATTGCCTTCCAGCACCGCGAAACTGCCGATGGGTACCTGGCAGCCACCCTCTAAGCGGGTATTCATGGCGCGTTCCGCTCTGACGCAGACTTCGGTGTCATCGTGGTTTAGTGCCCGTAACAGGTCAATTAAGACGCTGTCGTCCAGACGGCATTCAATGCCGACCGCACCCTGACCCACGGCGGGCAGGGAAACTTCGGCAGGCATTGCCTGGCGAATGCGATCTTCCAGTCCCAGGCGTTTCAGCCCGGCAACGGCCAGAATGATCGCGTCATACTCTCCGGCATCGAGCTTGCCGAGACGGGTGCCCACATTACCCCGCAGCGAACGGATCACCAGATCCGGACGGCGCGCACTAATCTGGCACTGACGACGCAGGCTGGAGGTGCCGACAATGGCCCCCTGTGGCAGCGCGTCAATAGAGTCATAATGATGGGAAACGAACGCATCGCGCGGATCGTCGCGCTCGCAGATGGTCACCAGGCCCAGACCTTCAGGGAAACTGACCGGCACATCTTTCATGGAGTGCACAGCCATATCGGCACGGCCATCCTGCATCGCCAGCTCAAGCTCTTTGACAAACAGTCCTTTGCCACCCACTTTTGCCAGCGGCGTATCAAGAATAATGTCACCTTTCGTGACCATAGGCACCAGCTCAACGCGCAGTCCCGGATGGGCACTCATGAGGCGTTGCTGTACATAATGTGCCTGCCATAATGCGAGCGGGCTTTGTCTTGTAGCAATTCTGAAAATTTTGTCTAACATGCTGTTAACCATTTTTATCGTTCACTGAATATCCTATCATCTCTGGATGAATACTGTCAGTTTCAACGGATTGAAAAGGGCCTGCGCACGGTTTCAGGCCCGGATTATCAAGCCATAACGTGGGAACCAGCGCTGAAAAGGCGGGAAGCTGGTAAGAACGTGCTAAACTGTTAAGTAGCGCAACTTTCTTTACGGTCAATCTGGCGAGTGTTAGATTGATCACGTTTCCAGCAATTATCTGCCCACTTTTTACTTTAATAAGCGGCAGAGCGTGGAAACAGGGTGCTTAAACACTGGGACAATCAGGCGAAACGTCTTGTACCTCTACATTGAGACACTGAAACAGAGACTGGATGCAATCAACCAGCTGCGCGTTGATCGTGCGCTGGCTGCTATGGGACCCGCTTTTCAGCGCGTCTACAGTCTGCTGCCAACCTTATTACATTATCAACATCCTCAGATGCCGGGTTACCTTGAAGGTAGCGTTCCATATGGCATCAGCTTCTACACGCCTGATGAAAATCAGCGCCAGCTGCTGGCCGATCTCACCGGCGACAGCGATCTGCGCCATGCCGATGCGCCGAAAGGCGAGATGCCAATCACCGCCATTTACTCCATGGGCAGCACCTCGTCTGTCGGCCAGAATAGCGTCTCGGATCTCGATATCTGGGTCTGCCATCAATCCTGGCTTGATAATGAAGAGCGCCTGAATCTGCAGCGCAAATGTACGTTATTGCAGAAGTGGTGCGTCTCAATGGGTGTGGAAGTCAGTTTCTTCCTGATTGATGAGAACCGCTTCCGTCACAATGAAAGCGGCAGCCTGGGCGGTGAAGATTGCGGCTCCACCCAACACATTTTGCTACTGGATGAGTTTTACCGTACCGCGGTTCGTATGGCGGGCAAACGTCTTCTGTGGAATATGGTACCGGGTGAAGAAGAGCATCACTATGACGATTACGTGATGTCGCTGTACGCGAAAGGCGTGCTGACCCCCAATGAGTGGCTCGATCTGGGTGGCCTCGGTACGCTGTCTGCTGAAGAGTATTTTGGTGCCAGTCTGTGGCAGCTCTATAAAAGCATCGACTCGCCTTATAAAGCCGTACTGAAAACGTTGCTGCTGGAAGCCTATAGCTGGGAATACCCGAACACGCAGCTGCTGGCGATGGATATCAAACAGCGCCTGCACGACGGCGAAATCATCTGCTTCGGACTCGATCCTTACTGCATGATGCTGGAACGCGTAACGCACTATCTCACCAGCGTTGACGATCAGCCGCGTCTTGATCTGGTTCGTCGCTGCTTCTATCTCAAAGTATGTGAAAAGCTCAGCACCGAAGATCATCATCATCGCACCGGCTGGCGTCGCGAGATTTTATCGCAGCTGGTCAAAGAGTGGGGCTGGAACGAAGAGAAGATTGCCGTTCTGGACAACCGCGCCGAGTGGAAAATTGAGCGGGTGCGCGAAGCCCATAACGAATTACTGGATGCGATGATGCAAAGCTATCGCAACCTGATCCGCTTTGCCCGCCGCAATAACTTAAGCGTTAGCGCCAGCCCGCAGGATATCGGTGTATTAACCCGTAAACTGTATGCCGCGTTTGAAGCGCTGCCGGGCAAAGTGACGCTGGTGAACCCGCAGATTTCGCCCGATCTCTCTGAACCGAATCTGACCTTTATTCATGTCCCACCTGGCCGTGCCAACCGTTCCGGCTGGTATCTCTATAACCAGGCACCGGATATGGATTCGATCATCAGCCATCAGCCGCTGGAATATAACCGCTACCTGAACAAGCTGGTGGCGTGGGCGTGGTTTAATGGTCTGCTGACCCGCAAAACCCGGCTGCATATTAAAGGCAATGAGATTTGCGATCTGGCGCGTCTGCAGGAGCTGGTCAACGATGTTTCCAGCCACTTCCCGCTGCGTCTGCCTTCGCCGACACCAAAAGCGCTCTACAGTCCGTGCGAAATTCGTCATCTGGCGATTATTGTTAACCTTGAGCATGACCCGACAGCGGCCTTCCGCAACCAGGTGGTGCACTTCGACTTCCGCAAGCTGGATGTTTTTAGCTTTGGTCAGCAGCAGCAGTGCCTGATTGGCAGTATCGATCTGCTCTATCGCAACTCCTGGAATGAGGTGCGTACACTGCATTTCAGCGGCGAACAGGCGATGATCGAAGGACTGAAAACCATTCTTGGCAAGATGCATCAGGATGCCGCACCGCCGGATACGGTGGAAGTGTTCTGCTACAGCCAGCACCTGCGCGGTCTCATCCGCACGCGCGTGCAGCAGCTGGTCTCAGAGTGCATTGAGCTGCGCCTTTCCAGCACACGTCAGGAGCCGGGCCGCTTTAAAGCGCTGCGCATGGCAGGCCAGACCTGGGGTCTGTTCTTTGAACGTATGAGTGTTTCTGTGCAGAAGCTGGAAAATGCCGTTGAGTTTTATGGCGCGATCTCCAACAACAAGCTGCATGGACTCTCTATTAAAGTCGAAACGAATCAGACACCGCTGCCACCCGTCGTTAACGGCTATGCCAGCGAAGGCATCATTCAGTTCTTCTTTGAAAACACCACGGATGAGCGCGGCTTCAATATCTACATTCTTGATGAGACGAATCGGGTTGAGGTCTATCACCACTGTGAAGGCAGCAAAGAGGAGCTGGTGCGCGACGTCAGTCGGTTCTACTCCTCATCGCACGATCGCTTCACCTATGGGTCGAGCTTTATCAACTTTAACCTGCCGCAGTTCTATCAGATTGTGAACACGGGTGAGCGATTCCAGGTGATTCCGTTCCGTAGTCAGACGCTGACGCAACTGTGTACGACGCAGCCTGACAACGACAACAGCGACTATCAACCGCGCTATCAGGTGCATTGATGCTGACGGCCTGCCTGCGCTCTGCAGGTGGCCGCTATCTTTCTGGCTTGTCACCCGGTTCACGCTAATAGCGGGGATTTCCTGTTGCTTTTCCACCTTCAACTGCGATGATAAGCATCCAGGTAAAGGACATGAAGAGCATAAAGAATGAAGAAAGTAATAAGCCTGTTGGCCGTGACACTGGCTGTAACCAGCCTTGCAGGTTGTGGTCTGAAAGGACCGCTTTACTTCCCGCCGAAGGATCAGCCGAAGAAACAACAATCGCCGACCGAACGCCAGAAAGCGGATGCCAAAAAAGCCGATGTGGGCGGACTGGTTACCGGCAACTCAGGCGTACAAGCGAACTAATCTGATGGCTTATCCGGCGGAGCAAAAAATGCAGTTCTCCAAAATGCACGGTCTCGGCAACGATTTTATGGTTGTGGATGCAGTGACACAAAACGTCTTTTTTTCGCCGGAGTTGATCCGCCGGCTGGCCGATCGTCATCTGGGGATCGGATTTGATCAGCTGCTGATTGTTGAACCCCCTTACGATCCCGATCTCGATTTCCACTATCGCATTTTCAACGCCGACGGCAGCGAAGTGGCTCAGTGCGGTAACGGTGCGCGCTGTTTTGCCCGCTTTGTTCAGCTCAAAGGGCTGACCAACAAGACCGATATCCGGGTCAGTACGCAAAATGGCCGTATGGTCCTGACCGTGACGCCGGATGACCAGGTGCGCGTGAACATGGGCGAGCCCAACTTTGAGCCTCAGCAGGTGCCGTTCCGCGCCAACAAAGCCGAAAACCTCTATCTGCTGCGCGTTGCCGAACAGACGGTAATGCTGGGTGCGGTATCGATGGGTAATCCTCACTGCGTCATCCAGGTTGAAAGTGTGAAAACCGCGCAGGTTGAACTGCTGGGCCCGATTCTGGAGAGCCATGAGCGTTTCCCGGATCGCGTCAATGTGGGTTTTATGGAGATCATCAATCCCGAACATATCCGCCTGCGCGTCTATGAACGCGGCGCGGGTGAAACACAGGCGTGCGGCAGTGGCGCCTGTGCTGCCGTTGCATGCGGCATTCAGCAGGGCATTCTGGCACCTAACGTCCGTGTCGATCTGCCTGGTGGAACGCTGCATATCTCCTGGAAAGGTGCCGGTCAGCCGCTCTATATGACCGGGCCTGCGACACACGTCTACGATGGGTTTATTCATCTATGAAAAATATCGAAGAGCAGACTGACAGTTCGGTTCTGCTGGACGATCAGGCCGTCAGTGATTATCTGCGGCAGAATCCCGATTTCTTTATCCGCAATGCCCGCGCAGTTGAACAGATGGCGGTGCCGCATCCGGTGCGCGGCAGCGTGTCGCTGGTCGAGTGGCACATGGCGCGGCAACGCAACCACATTCAGCGGCTGGAAGAAGAGATCACGCTGCTGATGGAGCAGGCCAGCGCTAACCACGAACTGTTTGACCGTCTGCTGTCGCTGGAAAGTCATCTGGCAGCGGCTGATTCGCTGCAGGATATGCTCAACCGATTGCACCGCTGGGCACGTGAATTGGGCCTGGCAGGTGCCAATGTGCGGCTGTTTAGTGACAAATGGCTGCTGGGCGCGCCTTCCGATTTCTTTCAGCTGAGCCTGTCGCGTCAGGCGTTTGAACCGCTGCGTATTCAGCGCTTCGGTAACCAGCATCACTATCTCGGCAACATTAATGGCCCGGAACTGCTGCTGCTGCTGCCGCAGGCAAAAGCGATCGGTTCGGTGGCCATGTCGCTGATGGGCGAAGAGGGCGATCTCGGCGTGCTGGTGTTCAGCAGTCGCGACAGCCAGCACTACCAGTCGGGTATGGGGACACTGCTGTTGCAGCACCTGTCGCAGATGATGCCTGATCTGCTTTCCCGCTGGGTCGAGCGCGCATGAGTAGCACGCTGCTGGAGGCTGTCGACGGATTCCTGCGCTACCTGAAAGTGGAGCGCCAGCTGAGTCCGTTAACCCAGAGCAGTTATGCGCGACAGCTTGCCGCGCTGGTGGCGATTGCTGACGAGATGAAGCTCAGCAGCTGGGCACAGCTGGAACCCGCGCAGGTGCGCAGCATGGCGGCGCGTAGCCGTCGTGCCGGACTCTCTGCCAGCAGCCTGGCGCTGCGCCTCTCTGCGCTGCGCAGTTTCCTCGACTGGCAGGTGAGTCAGGGTTTGCTCTCCGCTAATCCTGCCAAAGGGGTAATGACGCCACGTAAAGCACGGCATCTGCCCAAAAATATTGATGTTGATGAAGTGAATCAGCTGCTGGAGATCGACCTTGACGATCCGCTGGCGGTGCGCGACCGGGCGATGCTGGAAGTGATGTATGGCGGCGGTCTGCGTCTCTCCGAACTGGTCAATATGGATTGCCGCCATGTCGATCTCGATTCCGGTGAAGTGTGGGTCGTGGGTAAGGGCAGCAAAGAGCGCCGGGTTCCGATTGGCCGCACGGCCGTCACCTGGATCCAGCACTGGCTGCCGCTGCGTGAAACGTTCGGTGCCCAGGATGATGCGCTGTTTCTGTCGACGCGCGGCAACCGCATTTCGCCCCGCAACGTACAGAAGCGCTTTGCCGAATGGGGCATCAGACAGGGTCTGGCGAGCCATATCCATCCGCATAAGTTGCGCCACTCTTTTGCCACGCATCTGCTGGAGTCCAGCGGCGACCTGCGCGCCGTGCAGGAGTTACTGGGGCATGCGAATCTGTCGACGACCCAGATCTACACCCATCTCGACTTCCAGCATCTGGCTTCGGTGTATGACGCTGCGCATCCCCGCGCCAAACGAGGAAAGAACGAATGAAGTTTTATCGTCCGCTATCGGCCATTAAAGCTATGAGCTTCGACCTTGATGACACGCTCTACGATAACTACCCGGTGATTCGTCGTACCACGCTGGAGTCCCATGCGGCGTTGCAGGCTTTTCATCCGGCGCTGCGTGACTTCACGCCGCAGGATTATCAGCAGTTGCGTGACGAACTGCTTCAGCGTGAGCCTGAAATCTATCATGATGTGTCGGAGTGGCGACGCCGTTCGGTAGAGCTGGCGATGCTGAATGTCGGCCTCTCTGCCACTGAAGCGACAGCGGGCGCGGCAGATGTCATGGCGGTCTTTCATCAGTGGCGGAGTCAGGTCGAGATGCCGGATGAGACGCATCAGACGCTAAAAGCGCTGGCGGAAAAAATCCCGCTGGTGGCGGTCACCAACGGTAACGCCTGCCCGGAAAAAATGGGCATTGCGCACTACTTTCAGTTTACGCTGCGGGCCGGGCCGGATGGGCGCGCCAAGCCGTGGCAGGATATGTATCAGCTTGCCGCGCAACGCCTTGATATCGCACCACATCATATTCTGCATGTCGGTGATGACCTCACAACCGATGTCGCGGGCTCACTGCGCTCTGGACTGCAGGCCTGCTGGATTAACCTGCGGCAGGGCAACCTGATGCATATCCCGGATGCGCGCCTGTTGCCGCATGTCGAAATTTCGCGGTTGGCATCACTCACCTCACTGCTATAATGGCTGTAAATTTATCCAGTCGTCTCCTCTTTTCTGCTTTGCCGCCGTCGCTAATCTGGCATCTGTGTCGCCGCCTGACGGGCAGCGATACTGTCTTGCGGCAGGCGGAATAATCAGCGCGACGACGACGCTTTTTCTCTGGTAAACGGTGCTTATGGACGTTTCTGAACTGCTCGATGGTTTGAATGACAATCAGCGCGCTGCCGTTGCGGCTCCGCGCAGTAACCTGCTGGTGCTGGCAGGCGCGGGCAGTGGTAAAACGCGGGTGCTGGTGCATCGCATTGCCTGGCTGATGTCGGTGGAGAATTGCTCTCCCTATTCAATTATGGCGGTGACCTTTACCAACAAAGCGGCCGCGGAGATGCGTCACCGTATCGAGCATCTGATCGGCACCAGTCAGGGCGGGATGTGGATCGGCACCTTCCACGGCCTGGCGCACCGTTTACTGCGCGCTCACCATCTTGATGCCGGTCTGCCGCAGGATTTTCAGATCCTCGACAGTGAAGATCAGCTGCGTCTGCTTAAGCGCCTGATTAAATCCATGAACCTTGATGACAAGCAGTGGCCTGCGCGTCAGGGCATGTGGTACATCAACGGCAAAAAAGATGAAGGCCTGCGGCCAAAGCATATTGAAAGCTACGGCAATCCGATTGAGCAGACCTGGCTGCGCATTTATCAGGCCTATCAGGAAGCCTGTGATCGCGCCGGTCTAGTCGATTTCGCTGAGCTGCTGCTGCGCGCCCATGAGCTGTGGCTCAACAAGCCGCACATTCTTAATCACTACCGCGAACGTTTTACCAACGTGCTGGTGGATGAGTTTCAGGATACCAACAACATTCAGTACGCCTGGATTCGGATGCTGGCGGGTGACAGCGGTCGTGTGATTATCGTAGGCGATGATGACCAGTCTATCTACGGCTGGCGCGGCGCGCAGGTCGAGAATATCCAGCGCTTCCTGCAGGATTTCCCTGGCGCGGAAACCATTCGTCTGGAGCAGAACTATCGCTCAACCAATAACATCCTGAAAGCCGCCAACGCCCTGATCGCCAACAACAATGGCCGCCTGGGTAAAGAGCTCTGGACCGAAGGCAGCGATGGCGAACCAATCTCTATATATTGCGCCTTTAATGAGCTGGATGAAGCACGCTTTGTGGTTAACCGCATCAAGGTCTGGATGGAGAACGGCGGCGCGCTCAACGACTGCGCCATTCTCTATCGCAGCAACGCCCAGTCGCGTGTGCTGGAAGAGGCGCTGCTGCAAAGCAGCATGCCGTACCGTATTTATGGCGGCATGCGCTTCTTCGAACGCCAGGAGATCAAAGATGCGCTCTCCTATCTGCGTCTGATGGCGAACCGCAATGACGATGCGGCTTTTGAGCGCGTGGTAAATACCCCGACACGTGGCGTGGGCGATCGCACGCTCGACGTGGTACGTCAGACCGCCCGTGAGCGTCAGATGACGTTGTGGCAGGCCACGCGCGAACTGCTGCAAAGCCGCGCGCTGGCTGGCCGTGCCGCGTCTGCGCTGCAACGCTTCTGTGAGCTGGTCGATTCACTGGCTACCGAAACCGCCGATTTACCGCTGCATGTTCAGACTGACCGGGTCATTAAAGACTCAGGCCTGTGGCTGATGTATGAGCAGGAAAAAGGTGAGAAGGGCCAGGCGCGTATCGAAAACCTTGAGGAGCTGGTGACGGCAACACGCCAGTTCAGCTATCAGGACGAAGATGAAGATCTGATGCCGCTGCAGGCCTTCTTGTCCCATGCCGCCCTTGAAGCGGGTGAAGGTCAGGCGGACAAGTGGCAGGATGCGGTTCAGTTGATGACGCTGCACTCGGCGAAAGGGCTGGAGTTTAGCCAGGTCTTTATTGTCGGCATGGAAGAGGGGATGTTCCCGAGCCAGATGTCGCTGGATGAAGGCGGCCGTCTGGAAGAGGAGCGTCGTCTGGCTTATGTCGGCGTAACCCGTGCCATGATGAAACTGACACTGACCTACGCTGAAACCCGCCGACTCTATGGTAAGGAAGTGTATCACCGGCCTTCCCGTTTCATCGGCGAACTGCCCGAAGCGTGCATCGAAGAAGTGCGTCTGCGCGCCAGCGTGAGCCGTCCGGTAAACCATCAGCGGATGGGTGCCCCGGTGACCAAAAATGACAGCGGATTCGCGCTGGGTCAGCGTGTTCATCACGCGAAATTTGGCGAAGGCACCATCATTAATCTGGAAGGCAGCGGTGAACACAGCCGCCTGCAGGTGGCGTTTCAGGGGCAGGGAATCAAGTGGCTGGTGGCGGCTTACGCAAAGCTGGAAACGCTTTAGCGTGCGGTTGACGGCTTTTTCGTCTCAGCGTAACATGCGCCCACTATTATCATGAGAGGACAATGCCTTGGACACGCCCAGTCGATGCTGGCTCAATGACCTGGATACCAGGAATAACATCTAAGGCTACCTCTTTACGCGGGTAGCCTTAGCGGTTATCAGCGACCTCCCTTTTTGATTCCGTCGCACGAGTCAGCACTGATTTATCTCTGAAACTCTGTTTCCGTGTTCAGGCCGCACGTTCCATGTTGAGGAACGGCGGACTGCCTTGTCCCATTTAGTCTGCAATGGGGAGTATTGCTATGCTGAGCGCATTTAAACTGGATCACAGCCGCCTGACGCGACTGGAGCTGGAAGACGAAAACGACAAACTGACCACCTCCGTCTGGGTCGATCTTATTGAACCGGAAGAGGGCGAACGTGATCGGGTGCAGTCAGAACTGGGTCAGAGCCTGGCAACACGGCCTGAGCTGGAAGACATTGAGGCCTCAGCACGTTTCTTCGAAGATGAAGATGGTCTGCATATTCACTCCTTCTTCTTCTATGAAGATGCTGACGATCACGCCGGTAACTCTACTGTGGCGTTCACCATCCGTGAAGGCCGCCTCTATACACTGCGCGAACGCGAACTGCCCGCTTTTCGCCTCTATCGTATGCGCGCCCGTAACCAGACGCTGATCGACGGCAATGCCTTTGAGCTGCTGCTCGACCTGTTTGAAACCAAAATCGAACAGCTTGCCGATGAAATCGAGAACATCTACAGCGCGCTGGAGAAACTCAGCCGGGTGATCATGGAAGGTCAGCAGGGCGAAGAGTACGATCAGGCGCTGTCGCGGTTAGCGGAACTGGAAGATATCGGCTGGAAAGTGCGCCTCTGTCTGATGGATACCCAGCGCGCGCTGAACTTCCTGGTGCGTAAAGCGCGCCTGCCGGGCAATCAGCTGGAGCAGGCACGTGAAATTCTGCGCGATATCGAATCGCTCCTGCCGCATAACGAATCGCTGTTCCAGAAGGTGAACTTCCTGATGCAGGCGGCAATGGGCTTTATCAATATCGAGCAGAACCGCATCATCAAGATCTTCTCCGTGGTCTCAGTGGTATTTCTGCCGCCAACGCTGGTGGCTTCCAGCTACGGGATGAACTTCGAGTTTATGCCGGAACTGAAGTGGAGCTTTGGTTATCCTGCGGCTATCGGCCTGATGATTCTTGCCGGACTGGCACCTTATCTCTACTTCAAGCGTAAAAACTGGCTTTAAAACAGCCACGGGCCATCTCAGATGGCCCGTTTTGCTGGCTCTCATCCCCGTTTCTGCGTACTCTGACCCTCCTGTTTTTACAAATAATTAACTTCTTATGGACGCTTTTTCGTTGCGCGCGCAGTGGACGCTGCTGTTGCTGGTCTCAGTGTTGCTGGGTGCGGTGCTGCACTATTTTCATGTGCCTGCCGCGCTGTTACTGGGACCGATGATCGTGGGCGTGGTGATGGGGCTATCAGGTGCCACGCTGCGCATTGATAAACGGTTCTTCCTGGTTGCTCAGGCCGTTCTGGGCTGCATGATTGCGCAAAGCCTGTCACCTTCGATTCTGACACCGCTGATTCAGGACTGGCCGATCGTACTGGCGGTGCTGTTGCTGACGCTGGCGGCCAGTGGCTTGTCCGGTTTTCTGCTGGTGCGCTTCAGTCATCTGCCTGGCCCGACCGGCGCATGGGGATCGTCGCCGGGGGGAGCATCGGCCATGGTGGCGATGGCGGGTGACTTTGGCGCTGACGTCCGGCTGGTGGCGTTTATGCAGTATCTGCGGGTGCTGTTTGTCGCCTCGGCGGCCGCGCTGGTGGCGCGCATCGGGCTGGGCGATGAAGCACACAGCGTGTCGCTGCTCTGGTTTCCGGCGCTGAATCGCGGTTTTGCCATTACCCTGGTCGTCATGCTGCTGGGCGCATGGCTGGGCACACGACTGCGCATTCCTTCTGGCGCGTTGCTGCTGCCCGCACTGGCGGGTGCGGCACTGAACAGCAGTCATATCGCGATATTACAGGTGCCGGAATGGTTGCTGGCCGTGGCCTATGCGCTGATTGGCTGGAGCGTGGGACTGCGTTTCACCCGCCCGATTTTTCTGCTGGCACTGCGCACGCTGCCGCAAATGCTGGCCTCGATCTTCGGGTTGATGTTGTTGTGTGGCGGGCTGGCGTGGATGCTGACCCGAATGCTGGATATCGATCTGATGACGGCTTATCTCGCCACCAGTCCAGGCGGACTGGACACGGTGGCGATTATTGCTGCAGGCACGCAGGTCAATATGGCGTTTGTGATGGCGATGCAGACGTTGCGTCTCTTTACCATCCTGCTGACCGGCCCGGCTTTAGCGCGCTTTATCTCACGCTACGCGCGCACGGGAACGGGAGCGGAATGAAAACGCCACCGCATCGCAGACAAACACCAGCAGCGCCAGCCAGATGAAGGCAAAGGTCACCAGCTTGTCTGGCGTGATGGTTTCACCGTAAAACACCACCGCCAGGACAAACATCAGCGTCGGGCCGAGGTACTGGAAGAAGCCCACGGTGGAGAGTCGCAGTCGGCTGCAGGCCGCCGCAAACAGCATCAGTGGAATGGTGGTAACAATGCCGGCCGCAATCAGCTTCAGGTTGAGGCTCAGCGGGTTAGCCGATAAATGGCTGGTGGCGCTGTCGGCAAAGCCAAACAGGTAAATCGCCGCCAGCGGGAACAGCCACAGGGTTTCAATCAGCATACCGCTCTGCGCATCGACCTGAATCTTTTTGCGCAAAAGACCGTACAGGGCAAAGCTCAGCGCCAGGCCCAGCGCGATAATCGGTAACGATCCAAACTGCCACAGCTGCACCAGCACGCCGACGGCTGCCAGCAGTACGGCCAGCCACTGCAGGCGACGAAAGCGTTCGCGCAGAAACAGCATGCCGAACACCACGTTAATCAGCGGGTTAATAAAGTAACCGAGGCTGGCTTCCAGCATATGCTGATTGTTGACCGCCCAGATGAACAGCAGCCAGTTGCCGCCGATCGTCACTGCTGTCAGCGCCAGCATCAGCACTTTTCGGGGCTGGCGCAATACGCTGCGTACACCGGGCCAGCTGCGGCTCAGGGTAATCAGCAACAGCATAAAGAGCGCAGACCAGATCACGCGATGCGTCATGATTTCTGTCGCGGGAACCTGTTTCACTAGCTTGAAATAGGCGGGCGCAATGCCCCAGATAAAGTAAGCGCCCAGTGCAAAGCCAACGCCCTGCCGGGTTTGTTGCGTATCCATATGCGATCCATTCAATGTCGTGGTTAGCCGATAAGATAGGTGGCAGTCGCCGTAGCGATGTAGTCGCCATGTTGATTGTGCAGCTCCACCCGAGCCACGCCGACTTTGTTACCGGCACGCAGCAGGCTGCTGGTGGCGATGAAGCGTTCACCGCGTCCGGGACGTAAATAGTCGACACGCATATCAATGGTGCCCATGCGCGACAGACGCTGGCGCAGCTCCTCCTCAGTGATGCTCTCCTGACGGGTTAGCGCATTACTGACGCACACCATGCCCGCAGCCACATCCAGTACCGAGGCGATAACACCGCCGTGCAGGATCTGCTGTGCCTGATTACCTACCAGCATGGTTTTGTTATTGAAACTGATCTCTGCGTAGTCTGCGTCAAGGCGCAGCAGCTCCAGGCCCAGCGCCTGATTAAACGGCATGTGATAAACGAAAATTTCGCCGACCAGCTTACGAGCGTCCTGCTGTGTCAGCACGGGTGATGACATGATGATGTGTCCTGAAAAAATCGGGCCAGAGGGGCGCGGAACGTTAATGAGTTGTGTATTCTATGACGCCTGCGAGGGTGTTTCCAGTTTAAGAAATCAGCACTCATGCTCGCTGCCATTTGTGTGTAGAATGGCCTGCTTTTTACGACACCCTTTCAGTTATTCTGATACGCAGTTGCTCACCGGAGAATTCTATGCGTAAGCATCGCGCCTTGCTGGCGGCAATGTTGATATTTCCTGCGCTGGCGCAGGCGGATGAAGCCCAGATTAAAGAGGTTCATGACGCGCCACAGGTCCAGGGCAGCATTATTGCTAACCTGCTGGAGAAGCACGACAACCCGTTTGTTCTCTATCCTTACGAGAACAACTATCTGCTCTACACCTATACCAGCGATCTGAATAAAGAGGCGATCTCATCTTATAACTGGGGAGAAAATGCCCGTAAAGATGAAGTGAAATTCCAGCTCAGTCTGGCATTTCCGTTATGGCGCGGTATTCTGGGCGACAACTCCGTCCTGGCGGCCTCTTATACACAGCGTTCCTGGTGGCAGCTGTCGAATAGCGCGGAGTCTTCGCCATTCCGCGAAACCAACTATGAACCTCAGATCTTCCTCGGCTGGGCAACCGACTATTCACTGGCGGGCTGGACCTTACGGGATGTTGAAGTGGGTCTGAATCATCAGTCCAATGGACGAAGCGATCCGACTTCACGCAGCTGGAACCGTGTTTATGCGCGTCTGATGGCGGAGAACGGTAACTTCCTGGCGGAAATCAAACCCTGGTATCGCATCCCGGAAGGGGAGAGCAGCGATGATAATCCTGATATCACCAAATACATGGGTTATTACCGTGCCAAAGTGGGCTACCGGCTAGGCGACAGTATTTTCAGCGTTGAGGGCAACTATAACTGGAACAGCGGTTATGGCGGCGCGACAATGGGCTGGAGCTACCCTATCAGTGAGCATGTCCGCTTCTATACTCAGGTATTTAGCGGTTACGGTGAATCACTGATCGATTACAACCATCGCCAGACGCGTCTGGGTGTGGGTGTAACGCTTAACGACTTGTTCTAATCTCAAACGTAAGACAGGAATCGCGTGGCAACCTCGGCAGTTCTCAATCAGGAAGCGCTGGCGCAGCAGGTATTGCAGGATACCTTCGGCTATCAGCATTTTCGTCCCGGTCAGCAGACGATCATTCATCAGGCGCTAAGCGGGCGCGATTGCCTGGTGGTGATGCCCACTGGCGGAGGGAAATCGCTTTGTTATCAGATTCCGGCGCTGGTGCGCGAGGGACTGACGCTGGTGGTGTCACCGCTGATCTCTCTGATGAAAGATCAGGTCGATCAGCTGCTGGCGAATGGCGTGGCGGCGGCGTATCTCAACTCCACCATGACGCGCGATCAGCAGCAGACGGTGATGGCAGACTGCCGTACCGGTCGGGTTAAGCTACTTTATATCGCTCCCGAACGCCTGATGATGGATAACTTCCTGGAAAGTCTGGCGCACTGGCAGCCCGCGATGCTGGCCGTGGACGAAGCGCACTGCATTTCCCAGTGGGGCCACGATTTCCGTCCGGAATATGGCGCACTCGGAAAGATGCGTCAGCGCTTCCCGGAATTACCGGTGATGGCACTGACCGCGACGGCGGATGAAACCACCCGCAATGACATCGTTAACCTGCTGCACATGCAGGATCCGCTGATCCAGATCAGCAGCTTTGACCGTCCTAATATCCGTTACACGCTGGTGGAGAAATTTAAACCCACCGATCAGCTGCTGCGCTACGTTCAGGATCAGCGCGGTAAGTGCGGCATTATCTACTGCAACAGCCGGGCGAAGGTGGAAGACACCGCCGCGCGTCTGCAAAGCCGTGGATTCAGCGTGGGCGCCTATCATGCCGGAATCGATAGCGAACAGCGTGGCCGGGTGCAGGAAGCGTTTCAACGTGACGATCTGCAAATCGTGGTGGCGACGGTGGCCTTTGGCATGGGTATCAACAAACCCAACGTCCGTTTTGTCGTTCACTTCGATATTCCGCGTAATATTGAGTCCTATTATCAGGAAACCGGCCGGGCCGGACGTGATGGTCTGCCCGCCGAAGCGATGATGCTCTACGATCCGGCCGATATGGCCTGGTTGCGTAAATGCCTCGAAGAGAAAGTGCCAGGGCAGCTGCAGGATATTGAACGCCACAAGCTCAATGCGATGGGCGCGTTTGCGGAAGCGCAGACCTGCCGGCGTCTGGTGCTGCTGAACTATTTTGGCGAGGGTCGCCAGCAGCCATGCGGCAACTGCGATATCTGTCTCGATCCGCCTAAACGCTATGACGGTCTGGTTGAAGCGCAAAAAGCGCTTTCCGGTATCTACCGTGTTGGTCAGCGTTTTGGCATGGGCTATATCGTTGAGGTGCTACGCGGGTCTAATAATCAGCGTATTCGTGAACAGGGTCATGACAAACTGCCGGTTTATGGGCTGGGCAAAGACCAGAGTCACGAACACTGGGTCAGTGTGTTACGTCAGTTAATCCATCTGGGGCTGGTGACGCAGAATATCGCTATGCATTCGGCGTTGCAGTTGACCGAAGCAGCGCGCCCGGTGCTGCGCGGTGAAGTGCCTTTGATGCTGGCAGTGCCGCGATTGATTACTGCGAAAACAAAAAGCAGCAGTCCGGCGAAGTTTCTCGGTGGCAATTACGACCGCAAGCTGTTCGCCAAGCTGCGTAAGCTGCGAAAAGCGATCGCCGACGAAGAGAATATTCCCCCCTATGTGGTGTTCAATGACGCCACACTGATAGAGATGGCAGAACAGATGCCGGTCAGCGCGTCGGAGATGCTCAGCGTCAACGGCGTGGGCCACCGCAAACTGGAGCGCTTTGGCAAACCTTTCCTGGTGATGATCAAAGAGCATCTTGATGATGAAGAATAAAGGACACTGATTATGCTGATGTTATTCGCAACGGTTGCGCTGGTTCATCTGGTGGCATTGATGAGCCCCGGCCCTGATTTCTTTTTCGTATCGCAAACCGCCGCCAGCCGCTCGCGTAAAGAGGCGATGATGGGGGTACTGGGTATTACACTGGGTATCGTTGTCTGGGCGGGCGTGGCGCTGATGGGACTGCACCTGATCCTGGAAAAAATGGCGTGGCTGCATCAGGTCATCATGGTCGGTGGTGGACTCTATCTGTTGTGGATGGGCTGGCAGCTGATGTGTTCGGCACGTCAGCGACACAAACAGCCGCAGCAGGATGAGCCCGTAGTTGAGCTGCCGAAACGCGGAATGAGCTTTCTCAAAGGCCTGCTGACGAACCTGTCGAATCCTAAAGCAATTATTTACTTCGGTAGCGTCTTCTCGCTGTTCGTCGGTGATGATGTGGGTTCGGCAGAGCGCTGGGGCCTGTTCCTGTTGATTATTGGGGAAACCTTTGCCTGGTTTGCCCTGGTCGCGGCTATCTTTGCGCTACCGTGGATCCGCGCTAAATATCAGCGCCTGGCAAAGTGGGTCGATGGCATGGCAGGCGTCCTGTTTGCCGGTTTTGGTATCCACCTGATTATTTCACGTTAAGCGCTGCAATCCCTTTATGCCGGAGAGCGCATTGCGCATCCGGCAAAACTTCATTGCCTGTGGTATCTCTCTGAACTTCACGTGCGTGACGACTGTCACAAACTGCACCTGTTAACGCCCCACTGTTACAACCGCGTATAAATCGTCACCCTTCTTTGATTAATGAAACCTTCACCTCCGGTATGGTCGTATCGACGGACTCTGTTTTCATGGAGATGATAATGAACACAAAACCCCTGTTAGTGTTGTTAATCGCGTTCTGCATCAGCGCCTGCGCCGCGCCTGAGGCTGCCCATTATCGCGTTCCTGACCAGGTGAAGGGAGACAGGATATCGGCCATCCTGGCGCAGTTGCCTCCGGTGTCTGAGCAGCAGCAGGGCGAAAGAATTAACCAGATCTCCGCTGCGTTTCTCGGTACGCCTTATCAGGCGGATACGCTGATCGGCTCGCCCGAAACACCAGAAGCGCTGGTGATCAATTTCAACGGAGTGGATTGTTTCACGCTGCTTGATTACGTTCAGGCGCTAAGCCGCAGCCACGATCGCGCCAGCTTTGAGGCTAACCTGATTCGGACGCGTTACGCGGGCGGAGAGGTCAGCTACCTGAAACGGCGTCACTTTTTTTCCGACTGGTTTGCTGAAAGCCCGCGTAATGCCACTGACATAACCCGCACACTCAGCCCGGATGCGGTGACGGTGGTGAAGCAACTGAATCGTGAGGTCAGCGGAAAAGAAAGGCTGCCCGGTCTGAGTGTGGTTCCCCGACGCATAACTTACATCCCAGCTCGCGCGATCACATCGCAGGTACTGAAGCAGATTCAGACCGGCGATTACATTGGCGTTTATACCAATGCTCAGGGGCTGGATGTGTCGCACGTCGGGATTGCCGTCTGGCATGATGGACGGTTGTGGTTCAGGAACGCCTCTTCGCTGGCCGCTCATCGCAAAGTGGTCGATACGCCATTCAGGGAGTATATGCGATCAAAACCGGGCATTATTGTGTTGCGTGCGGTGCCATTGACCGCGCCGTAGTGTCGCCAGGGAGAGGGGATGTGATGCAGGGAAGGATCGCGCCGACCTCAGCGTGTCGGCGCGTAAGGCCTTACGCGATCTTTCTGGCGCTGGCCAGCAGCGCGCCCACCGCCATAAACAGACCACCGAAAATGCGGTTCATCAACTTCATCTGTTTTGGCCCTTTAATCCAGCCAGCAATCCGCGTTGCCAGAGTGGCGTAGCCAATCATCACGATGATATCGACCACCACGGTGGTCACGCCCAGCACCAGATACTGCATAAACAACGGCTGATGCGGCTGGATAAACTGCGGGAACAGGGCGGCCAGAAAGACGATACTTTTCGGGTTGGTCAGGTTAACCAGCACGGCGCGTTTGAACAGGCGACGACGCGGCATCGCTTTGGCGACCGCATCCAGATCGATGCCACCTGCGGAGCGCCATTGCTGAATACCCAGCCAGACCAGATAGGCTGCACCGGCCCATTTCAGAATTTCAAATGCCAGCAGCGACTGAGAAAACAACGCGCCCAGACCGATACCGACCAGCACGATGTGCAGTGCCAGGCCGACCTGCAAACCGGAGATGGACGCTACCGTGCCGCGATAGCCGTGGCTGATACCGGTACTCATGGTGTTGATTGCGCCGGAACCGGGCGACAGGCTCAGGATTGTGGTTGTAAGCAGATAGGTCAGCCACCATTCGATGGTCATGGGTCAGGCTCTCTTTAGTAGCGGAATTGTGACACAATACGCCAGAAATAAGCGCGACGCTACGGCCTGCGCATGGCATTCATGACTCAGTATCCGGTCATCAGGAGGGCGAATGAATCAACACAAAGCCAGTTGGCTGCGACGTGAAAAAGCCTTTGCTGCCTTCGCCACCGGGCCGCTGCTCGATTTCTGGCACAGTCGTGAAGAACGGGAATTTACCGGCGTAGGAAATCTGACACTGCGCTATGTCCGCTTCACATCGCCGCAACATAAGCGTGTGATCCTGATTGTGCCAGGACGCATCGAGAGTTACATAAAATATCCTGAGCTGGCGTACGATCTGTTTCACTGCGGATTTGATGTGGTGATTCTGGACCATCGCGGTCAGGGGCGTTCCGATCGCCTGCTGGAAGATACACACCGTGGTCACGTAGCGGAATTTACCCATTATGTCGACGATCTTGAAACGCTCTATCTTAAAGAGATTGTCAGCGGTCACTATCAGCAGCGCTATGCGCTGGCTCACTCGATGGGTGGCGCAATCTTAACGCTGTTCCTGGCGCGTCAGCCGCAGGCGTTTCATGCGGCAGCGTTAGTGGCGCCGATGTTTGGCATTGCCTTGCCGCTGCCCTCATTTCTGGCCCATCGGCTTCTTGACTGGGCGGAGAAACGTCCGGCTATGCGCGATGGCTATGCGCTCGGCACCGGACGCTGGCGCGCGCACCCGTTTGGCATTAACCGGCTGACGCACAGCACCGAGCGTTACCGGCGAAACCTGCGATTTTATGCGGACGATCCGGCGATTCGCGTCGGCGGGCCAACCTACCACTGGGTGCGTGAAGGCATCCATGCCGGTCGCAATATTATCAGTCAGGTCGATAAGATCACCACGCCGCTACTGCTGTTACAGGCCAGCGACGATCGGGTGGTCGACAATCGTTCACAGGATCTGTTTTGTGCCGCAATGGCCGCGGCGGGTCATCCGTGTGAGGGCAATAAGCCACGGGTGATCGAGGGTGCGCGTCATGAGATCCTGTTTGAAAAGGATGAGATGCGCGCCGAAGCACTCAATGCAGTGGTCGACTTTTTTTCATCGCACCACTGACGTTTTTTATCCGACCGGTTAAACCGGCAGAACCAGATACCCGAGGTTTTCATGTATCACATCGTTGCATCCGATCTGGATGGCACGCTGCTTTCTCCCGAACATCGTCTGACCCCTTTTGCGCGTGAAACACTGCAGCAGCTGGTCGCGAAAGATATTCACTTTGTGTTCGCCACTGGCCGTCATCATATTGATGTCGGACAGATGCGCGACAGCCTGGCCATTCCTGCCTATATGATCACCTCAAACGGCGCGCGCGTGCACAACGCACAGGGCGAACTGGTGTTCAGTCATAATCTGGATGAGGACATCGCCAGCGATCTGTTTGGTCTGCAGTATCATCACAGCGATATTCTGACGCACGTTTACCGCGACGATGAGTGGTTTGTCAGCCGTTCAAGCCCGGCGGAGCAGGACTATTTCCGCGAGTCGGTCTTCAACTATCAGGTCTATGAGCCGGGTCTGTTGCCTACTGATAACATCAGCAAGGTTTTCTTCACCTGCGAAAATCCTGAGCATCTGATTCCGATGGAGCAGGCGATTGAAGCGCGCTGGGGCGACCGGGTTAATGTCAGTTTCTCGCTGCCCACCTGTCTGGAAGTGATGGCGGGCGGCGTGTCGAAAGGGCATGCGCTGGAGGCGGTCGCGAAGACGCTGGGCCATACGCTGAAAAGCTGTATCGCTTTTGGCGACGGCATGAATGATGTGGAGATGCTGAGTATGGCGGGTAAAGGCTTTATCATGCAGAACGCCCATCAGCGGTTGAAAGATACGCTGCCAGCGCTGGATGTGATTGGGTCGAATGCCGATGATGCGGTGCCGCAGATGCTTCGCACGCTCTATCTGGCTTAAGCCGTCAGCGTAAAACAGGGCCGGTTATCCGGCCCTGTTTTTATGGCCGTCAGGCGAGGGTCTTTTTGTGTTTGTGTTCGCTGACCATGGTCAGTAACAGCAGAATAACCGCCAGCACGCAGCCCGCAATCATCACCATGAAGCCGCCGTCCCAGCCGAAATAATCGACGGTGTAACCGACAATGGCGCTGGCCGCCACCGATCCGCCCAGATAGCCGAACAGGCCGGTGAAGCCCGCTGCCGTGCCCGCCGCTTTTTTCGGTGCCAGTTCCAGAGCATGCAGACCAATCAGCATCACCGGGCCGTAGATCAGGAAGCCAATCACGATCATGCAGGCCATGTCGACGCCAGGATTACCCGCCGGGTTGAGCCAGTAGATCACAGTTGCAATGGTCACCAGCGTCATAAAGAACACCCCGGTTGCACCGCGATTGCCGCGGAACACTTTGTCCGACATCCAGCCACACAGCAGCGTGCCCGGAATCCCCGCATATTCATACAGGAAGTAGGCCCACGACGATTTATCCAGCGTGAAGTGTTTTACTTCGCGCAGATAGGTCGGCGACCAGTCGAGAATGCCGTAGCGCAGCAGGTAGACAAAGACGTTGGCCAGCGCGATGTACCACAGCAATTTGTTTGGCAGCACATACTTCATGAAGATCTGTTTTGCCGTCAGCTCCTCTTCGTGGCTGGCATCGTAATCAGGCGGATAGTCGTTTTTGTACTCTTCAATCGGCGGCAGACCACAGGATTGTGGGGTGTCCCGCATCAGCGCAAAGGCCAGAATTGCAATGGCAATCGCGCCAAACGCTGGCATGTAAAGTGCTGCTTTCCAGTCGTTGAACCAGGCCATGCCGAGCAGGAACAGCAGAGGCGGAATACCGCCGCCCACGTTATGCGCACAGTTCCAGACCGAGACAATCCTGCCGCGCTCCTTCTGCGACCACCAGTGAACCATGGTACGTCCACAGGGTGGCCAGCCCATGCCCTGGAACCAGCCGCAGACAAACAGCAGCACGAACATCACCATGATGCTGGACGTCGCCCAGGGGACAAATCCCATAATCAGCATCACTGCTGCTGCCAGAATCAGGCCAGCCGGTAAGAAGACGCGCGGGTTTGATCGGTCAGAGACCGAGCCCATGATGAATTTTGAAAAGCCGTAGGCAATGGAGATGCCGGATAAGGCAAAACCGAGATCGCCACGTGAAAAACCCTGCTCCACCAGATAGGGCATGGCGAGTGCGAAGTTTTTCCTGACCAGATAGTAGGCCGCGTAACCAAAGAAGATCCCGATGAAAATTTGCCAGCGCAGGCGACGGTAGAGCGGATCGACATGATCCTCCGCCACCTGCGGCTGACGTGGTGCAGGTTTAAAAATGCTCAGCATCAGTGAGGCCCTCCAGGGCACATTATGGTTTTTTATTCCCAGCAGGTTGGGGCAGGAAAAGAGCAGAAAAAAATGGACGCAGGATGTTCCATTTCGCGCAAAGAATAGTGTTAGTTGCGCAACGTTACTGTGATGAGTGACACATTTGTTACAGTTTTATTACAGTTGAGAGCGAATATGATCATCCGATGGATCATTTCGCGCATTTTATCTGGCATAAAACCCATTCCGGCACCGCTTATGTCAGTAAGTGTAAACAAGTCATTTTTCGGGCGTTTTAATCGCCTGGTTAGTAATCAGATGTCAACCAGATTTAACAGCCTGAGGGCTGCACATTGTTTACACTGACGGCCTGTTTATTTCGGGATCGTCACCGTGTTTTTATTGATTATTACCACCATTCTGTGGTCCTTTTCGTTCAGCCTGATTGGCGAGTATCTTGCCGGTCAGGTAGACAGCTGGTTCTCTGTGCTCATGCGTCTGGCGCTTGCTGCGCTGGTGTTTCTCCCTTTCCTGCGCTGGCGCGGCCATCGCCCTTCGACATTGCTGCTTTATATGCTGGTGGGGATGTTGCAGCTGGGCGTGATGTATCTGCTGAGCTTCGAAGCCTATCTCTACCTGAGCGTGTCGGAGTTCCTGCTGTTTACGGTGATGACCCCGCTCTACGTGACGCTGATTTATGATCTGATCAGCCGTCGTCCGTTGCGCATCGGCTATATCTTCAGTGCGTTGCTGGCGGTGGCAGGCGCGGCCATTATTCGCTATGACAAAGTCAGCGATCATTTCTGGTTTGGCCTGCTGTTAGTGCAGCTGGCAAACATCTGCTTTGCGGCGGGAATGGTAGGTTATAAGCGTCTGCAGGAGACCCGACCCATGCCGCAGCATACCGCTTTCTCCTGGTTCTATCTGGGGGCAGTGTTGATTGCGGTGATCGCCTGGTGTGCCTGGGGTAACCCGCAGAAGTTGCCGACGACTTCATTGCAGTGGGGCATTCTGGTCTGGCTGGGGGTGGCAGCTTCCGGTCTCGGCTATTTTATGTGGAATTACGGTGCGACGCAGGTCGATGCCGGTACGCTGGGCATTATGAATAACATGCACGTTCCCGCCGGGCTGCTGGTAAATCTGGCTATCTGGCAGGAGAAGCCGCACTGGCCGAGCTTTATTGCGGGCGCGCTGGTGATCCTCGCCTCGCTGTGGGTGCATAAGCGGTGGGTGGTGGGGCGTAGTGACCGGTAATCATTAGGTGCTGGGACAAACCGTTGCTGTAGCCGGACTGCGGCCTCCCGGGCTGGCGCGTCCGATCGCGAAGGAATCTCACCTCCCTGTGGATCGTCCGGGCCATCCCTGGCTCGGACGCTTCGCTCTTCAGACGCGCCAGCCCTGGAGACTTAACAGCATCATCGCAGTTGAACAAAGGACTCAGAGCGAATATGAAGGAGGGGATGGCGGGTTGAGAAGTAAAGCGTCCGCCGCAAGGACAAAAACGTCGGGAGCGTTTTTGAACAACGCACAGCGTCGGCCCGCTTGCGGGCGAGCCTCACGGATGAGGCGAGTAAACCGGCGGTCGAGGCTCCAGGGATGGATTTACGCCGTCTTTACGCAGCAACCCGCCATTTCCGACTGGATGGCGCCATATCAGGCAGGCTTCTCACTCTTAGGACGCTGAATCATCGCCAGCCCTTTCAGGAAGTTGCGCAGAATCTGGTCGCCACACTCGCGATAGTTCTTATGATCCGGTTTGCGGAAAATCGCGCCAATCTCAGCCTGTGAAACAGTAAAATTCACGCGCTTCAGGACATCAGGAATGTCGGTGGTTTTCAGATCAAAAGCGATGCGCAGCTTTCTCATGAAGATATTGTTAGTCATCTTGCGTTCTATTGACGGCGCGGGCGCATCTTCGCTTTTGCCACGACGGTAAAAGATCAGGCCATTCAGAAAATAACCCATCAGCACATCCGGGCAGGGACGAAACGCAGCATCGTCATCTTTTTTCAGCCACGCCTGAATATCCGCTACCGGTACGTCACATTGCGCCAGCGCAAAAATCTCCACCATTTTGGCATCGCTCAGATTGAGCATGTAGCGCACGCTGCGCAGAATATCATTGTTAGTCATGGTGAGATCTTCTCATGTTCAGTCGACAGGCTGCGCATTATAGGGGATTTCGACCGCGTGCGCGCAGGTTTGTGCCCGCCGGATTACCGCTGTAATACTGCACCGGGCAGCGCGGCGTCGCGCACAAATGGCAGATGCTCGCAGGCGTGCTGACGGGCAAAGCGGATAAAGGCCTCCAGCACAGGCTGCCGCTGCTCGCCTTCGCGCACGGCGGCATAAAGACGGCTCCAGAGGCCATCGCCCAGCGTGCGGGTAACGACCAGACCCTGCTTCTCAAAACTCTCCACCACCCAGTGCGGCAGTGCGGCAATCCCCATGCGCGCCGACACCATCTGAATCATCAGCAGGGTGTTATCCACACTTTTCAGAGCCGGACTCACGCCCGCTGGCTGCAGGAAGTGACGCCAGATATCCAGACGCTGACGCTGAACCGGATAGATCATTAACACTTCATCGGCCAAATCTTCTGGCGAAATCTGCTCAACCTGCGCCAGCGGGTGGTCCGTCGCCAGTACCAGCCGGACTTCATAATCAAACATCGGCGAGTAGAACAGGCCCGAGCGCGCCAGAATGTCGGAGGTCAGCACCACATCCAGCTCACCCTGTTGCAGAGCGGGCTGCGGATCAAAGGTCACGCCTGATTTGAAATCCATCACCACCTGCGGCCAGCTCTGGCGGAACTTGTCCAGCGCGGGAGTCAGCCACTGAATGCAGCTGTGACACTCAATCGCCACCCGCAGCGTGGTCTGATGCGGCTCATGACAGGCCTGCAACGCCTGCTGAATCTGCGGCAGCACCTGCTCAGCCAGCTGCAGCAGAATATCCCCCTGCGGCGTAAAGCGTAGCGGCTGACTTTTACGCACGAACAGGCGGAATCCCAGCCGCTGCTCCAGATCGCTGAACTGATGAGACAACGCCGATTGCGTCTGATGAAGCTGGGCCGCCGCCGCCGCCAGCGATCCCGTATTGCGCAGAGCCTGAAGCGTCCGCAGGTGCTTGAGTTCGATCATGAGAGTCCTTCACATCGAAAATGAACATATTGCGCTTGAGCGACATACAGTACCCGCAGATTATAGCAGTGTAAACATCTGGACGGCTAAACATCTTTGGCTACCCATTTTAGCCAAAGTGAAAGATTATCTGGAGAACAGCACATGACTATCCTCAACCATACCCTCGGCTTTCCCCGCATTGGTCTGCGCCGTGAACTGAAAAAAGCACTGGAGAGTTACTGGGCAGGCGACAGCACGCAGCAGGCACTACTGGCGACGGGCCGCGAGCTGCGGGCGCGACACTGGCAACAGCAGAAAGAGGCGGGCGTCGATCTGCTGCCGGTCGGCGATTTCGCCTGGTATGATCATGTGCTGACCACCAGCCTGCTGCTGGGCAATGTGCCTGCACGTCATCAGAACACAGAGGGCACCGTTGATCTGGATACGCTGTTTCGCGTGGGGCGCGGGCGTGCGCCGACCGGCGAACCCGCGGCGGCGGCAGAAATGACCAAATGGTTTAACACCAACTATCACTACATCGTGCCGGAATTTACTCAGGGCCAGACATTTAAACTGAGCTGGACTCAGCTGCTGGACGAGGTTGATGAGGCGCTGGCGCTGGGCCATAACATTAAGCCGGTGCTGCTCGGGCCGGTGACGTATCTGTGGCTGGGTAAAGTCAAAGGTGAACCCTTTGAACGTCTGTCGCTGCTGGCGGCGATTTTGCCGGTCTATCAGCAGGTGCTGGCGGAACTGGCAAAGCGCGGCATCGAATGGGTACAGATTGATGAACCCGCCCTGGCGCTGGAGCTGCCGCAGACCTGGCGCGACGCCTTTCAGCTGGCGTATGACGCTCTGCAGGGCCACAGCAAGCTGCTGCTGACCACCTATTTTGACAGCATCGGCCAGAACATTGATGTGATTCGTGCGCTGCCGGTGCAGGGCCTGCATGTCGATCTGGTCCATGGCAATGATGATATTAAGCAGCTGAATCAGCAACTCCCCGCCAGCTGGCTGCTGTCGCTGGGCGTGATCAACGGACGTAACGTCTGGCGCGCCGATCTGAGCCGCTGGTTCAGTCGCCTGCAACCGCTGACCAGAGAGCGTGAGCAGCTGTGGATTGGATCTTCCTGCTCACTGCTGCACAGCCCGATCGACCTGAGTGTCGAGACCCGCCTGGATGACGAAGTCAAAAGCTGGTTCGCCTTTGCGCTGCAGAAATGTGCTGAGCTCTCGCTGCTGAGTCAGGCTCTGAACAACAATGATGCGGAGTCGCTGGACGCCTGGAGCGCGCCGGTGCAGGCCCGTGCTCACTCCCGACGGGTGCATAATGCGGCGGTGGGGCAGCGTCTGGAGGCCATCACGCCACAGCACAGTGAGCGGCAGAGTGCTTACCCGGTTCGCGCCGTCCTGCAGCGTCAGCGTTTCAATCTGCCCGCCTGGCCCACCACCACCATTGGCTCTTTTCCACAGACCACTGAAATTCGCGGCCTGCGTCTCGACTTTAAACAGGGCCGTCTTGACAGCAGTCATTACCGCACCGGCATCGCGGAGCACATTAAACAGGCGATTACCGAGCAGGAGCGGCTGGGGCTGGATGTGCTGGTGCATGGCGAAGCAGAACGTAACGATATGGTTGAGTACTTCGGCGAGCATCTGGACGGCTTTGTCTTTACCCAGAACGGCTGGGTGCAGAGCTACGGTTCTCGCTGTGTGAAACCGCCTGTCATTATTGGCGATATCAGTCGCCCGGAGGCGATCACTGTGGAGTGGGCCCGCTATGCCCAGTCGCTGACGGACAAGCCGGTAAAAGGGATGCTGACCGGTCCGGTGACGATTCTCTGCTGGTCATTCCCGCGTGAAGATGTGTCACGTGAAATCATCGCCAAGCAGATCGCGCTGGCGCTGCGTGATGAAGTGGAAGATCTGGAGAAGGCGGGCATCGGGATTATTCAGATTGATGAGCCTGCGCTGCGTGAAGGTCTGCCCCTGCATCAGTCTGAGTGGGCGACCTATCTGAACTGGGCCGTTGAAGCGTTCCGGCTGAATGCGGCGGTGGCGCGGGATGAAACTCAGATTCACACGCATATGTGTTACTGCGAGTTTAACGACATTATGGACGCCATCGCGGCCCTGGATGCGGATGTCATCACGATCGAAACTTCGCGTTCTGACATGGACCTGCTGGAGTCGTTTGAAGATTTCGAGTATCCGAATGAAATCGGGCCCGGCGTCTATGATATTCACTCCCCCAATGTTCCTAGTGTCGAGTGGATTGAAGCACTGTTGCTGAAGGCGGCGAAACGGATTCCGGAAGCGCGGCTGTGGGTCAACCCGGACTGCGGTCTGAAGACGCGTGGCTGGACGGAGACGCGTCAGGCGCTGGCGAATATGGTGACGGCGGCGAAGAAACTGCGTGGTGAGACGGCGTAGGAATGGGGCCGGTGGGTAAAATCAGGGGCGCAGAAGCGCCCCTTTTTCATTTATTTTGATGCCACACCATACTGCCTGAACCAGGCCAGCATGCGTTGCCAGCCATCATTCGCTGATTCAGCATGATAGCTCGGACGGTAATCAGCATTAAACGCATGTCCCGCTTCGGGATAGACGATGATCTCGGCGGTTGCATTGGCGGCATGCAGCGCCTGACGCATCTGCTCGACGCTCTCCAGTGGAATGCCGTCATCCTGACCACCATACAAACCTAACACCGGGGCACTCAAGTCGACCGCAATATCAATAGGATGCTTCTGCTGCTTCAGCGTACGCTCACCGGTCAGTCGCCCGTACCAGGCAACCGCGGCGCGCAGCTGTGGGTTATGCGCGGCGTAGAGCCAGCTGATGCGGCCACCCCAGCAAAAACCGGTGATGCCCATGCGACGGATATCACCGCCATTACGCGCCGCCCAGTTAGCGGCATGATCGAGGTCAGCCAGCACCTGAGTGTCAGGGACTTTACTGACCAGCTCGCTGAATAGCGTCGGGATATCATTGTATTCAGAAGGATCGCCCTCGCGGAAATAGAGCTCGGGCGCGATCGCCAGATAGCCTTCCAGCGCAAGACGACGGCAGATATCCCGGATGTGTTCATGCACACCAAAGATTTCCTGCACCACCAGGACAACAGGCAACGGGCCTTCCGCTGAGTGAGGCTTTGCAAAAAATGCCGGCATGTTTTCGCCCTGGCTGGGAACCGAGGTTTCACCTGCGTGAATGGCCGGGCTTTCGGTAATGATGGTCGTAGAGGCGGTGGGCTGCACGGCAGGGGCAAAGCCGCCCGTCGCCGGTTTTTGTGCCATATTATCACTGGGTTTCATTATTCTCTCCGTGCAAGCATTTGCGCAATCACGTAACTATAGCCTGGCGACAAAGCATATGCGCCAGGTGTCGGGTAACAGAATCAGCAGCGAATAAAATCATCCTCCTCTTTAACATTGCGCTGACCCGGACACAGCCTCGCGAAGAGCTATCGGGACCAGGAAGATGTTATTGTGTGATATCAATCACATTTCATCTGGCTGGAAATGTAACTTTCAGTTTCTTAAGTGAATGCTGTCACATATTTATCGGGCGTGCTGGCGTAGAGTGGCGCGATACCTTCCCTTAACAGGAGTCTGAAAAATGACACAGTCTGACGTTTTCCATCTTGGCCTGACTAAAGCCGATCTGCAGGGCGCCACCCTGGCGATTGTGCCGGGCGATCCGGAGCGTGTGAAGAAAATTGCCGGACTGATGGAAGATGCCACGCATCTCGCCTCACACCGTGAATTTACTTCATGGCTGGCAAAAATTGATGGTAAACCCGTTGTGGTCTGCTCAACCGGTATTGGCGGTCCTTCAACGTCGATTGCGGTGGAAGAGCTGGCACAGCTCGGCGTGCGCACCTTCCTGCGTGTCGGGACCACTGGCGCGATCCAGCCACATATCAATGTTGGCGATGTACTGGTGACCACCGCATCGGTTCGTCTGGACGGGGCCAGCCTGCATTTTGCGCCGATGGAGTTCCCGGCAGTGGCAGATTTTGCCTGTACCACCGCACTGGTTGCTGCCGCAGAAGCCTGTGGCGCGAAGACCCATATCGGTATCACCGCCTCATCTGACACCTTCTATCCGGGCCAGGAGCGTTACGACACTGTTTCAGGCCGCGTCGTCAGCCGCTTTAAAGGTTCGATGAAAGAGTGGCAGGAGATGGGTGTACTTAACTATGAGATGGAATCCGCTACACTGTTAACCATGTGCGCCAGCCAGGGTCTGCGAGCCGGCATGGTGGCGGGCGTGATTGTGAACCGCACGCAGAAAGAGATCCCGGATGCGGTCACCATGAAACAGACAGAAAGTGACGCAGTGAAGATTGTGGTCGAAGCGGCGCGTCGCTTGCTGTAGGCCGCGTCAGGCAGCAGGTTTTTGTCCAGACTCAAAACCTGCTGCCGGTCGTTAATGGCGCGTAACGTCAGTGAAACCTGAGAGTGTTTATGCGCAACACCATTCCTGTCCGACGTCCTCTCCCCGGCGCGAATCCTGCCGCACTCAATGCCCGCCTGGAACGCAGTGCCGAACGTTTCCGTGCCGCCATGCAACAGGGCGACTATGCGCTGGCAGCCCAGTGCTGCGAAGAGGTGCTGCGCTCAATGCCCAACCAGATGCAGGTGCTGAGCGACTACGCCCTTTGTCTGCTGCGTCTGGGTCAGTACAATAAAGCGTACAAAATCTATCAGAAGATTTATCAGTCACCGCCCGCTGTGCAGGCTACAGCTTCTGAAACCTGGCTGGATGGCCTGACCGAAGTGTGTGGCTGGCTGGATAAAAAGGACGAAGTCGCACGTTACGGTCTGGCGTCGCTGATGCGTTCTGATGCAAGTTTCAGTCAGGGGCAGCGCATGGCCTTTCCCGCTCCGCAACCTGAGCCTGTTGATCTCCGTCAGCCGCAGCAGAATGTCATTGCTTTCTGCCTGTATGGCGATCAGCCACGTTACTGCGAAACCTTAATCAAAAACGTTGAAGTCGCGCCTGAGTTTTATCCCGGCTGGGTCTGTCGCATCTATCTTGATGACAGCGTACCGCAGCATGTCTGGCAGCGCCTTGACCAGTCGCACGTCCAGCTGGTCGATATGTCTCACGAAAAAATCGTGTATCCAACCCTGTGGCGTTTTCTGGTGCTCGACGATCCCGCGGTGAAGCGCTTTATCGTGCGCGATGCCGACTCGTTGCTCTCGGAGCGCGAAGCGGCGGCGGTTAATGCCTGGCTGGCGTCGCCTTACTGGTTCCACCATATGCGTGACTACTTCTCTCATACCGAACTGCTGCTGGCAGGGATGTGGGGCGGCTGTCACGGCGTCTTCCGGGGTGTGGAACAGGCGATGCGTGATTTCATCGCGCAGTATCAGGGTAGTGAACGCTTCACCGACCAGTATTTCCTCAAGGTAGCGCTGTGGCCAACTGTGCGCGAAAGCCTCCTGAGCCATGATGAGTTGTTTCATTTCCATCAGGCCCAGCCGTGGCCTGACCATACGCCTGTGCGCTGGAATACGCCGCATTTTCACGTTGGTAGTAATGCGGGATTTGCCAGTATGACCGGTAAAACCAGCGCCGCTGACGGTAGCCGGCAGCGCGTCGCGATCACCTCCGGCGAGACAACCTGGCACTATCTGGCGCAGGTCAAAAACGGTGAATGGCTGCTGCCGATGCCGTTTTTCCTGATTGATGCGTGGCAGGCTGGAAAGCTGACAGTGGCGGCTCTGTCAGCCGCTGAGTCTGGCTAAAATTGTCTGGACATTCATACAGTGCGACTCTACCTTTTCCCTCAGCAGCCTGAGTCGCGGGGAAATCATGGATCAGCACATCATCATCAGCGCCTGTCTGGCGCTTGCCGGGTTAGGGATTGGCTGGATGCTGGCACAGTTACGTGCCGGTCATCAGGTCGCCAGTTTCCAGACCGAGCGCCGTCTGCAGGAAGAGGCGCAACAGCGCCAGCAGCAGCAAATCGAACAGCTTCAGCAGCAGACGCAGCAGCGTGAGCAGGAACTGCGTCAGCTTCACGGCGCACTAAGCGGTGCCAATGAGCGACTGCAACAGCTTGATTACTGGCGCAATGAAAGCGAACAGCTCAATCGTGAACTGCGTAATCAGCTGGAGGTTAACAGCGCGCAGGAAGCAGAACTGCGTGAAGTGACCATCCGCCTGGAAGAGACCCGCTTCGCAGCTGAAGAGAAACAGCGCCTGCTGACCAACAGCGAACAACGCCTCAGCGCCCAGTTTGAAAACCTCGCCAACCGTATTTTCGAAAACAGCGGCCGTCGCGTCGATGAACAAAACCGCCAGAGTCTGGATGGGCTGATTGGCCCGCTGCGTGAGCAGCTTGATGGCTTTCGTCGTCAGGTTCATGAGAGCTTTGGCGCAGAGGCGCGTGAACGCCACACCCTGACCCATGAAATCCGGCAGTTACAGCAGCTGAATGCGCAGATGGCGCAGGAGGCATTAAACCTGACCAAAGCGCTGAAGGGCGACAACAAAATTCAGGGTAACTGGGGTGAAGTTGTATTGGGCCGCGTGCTGGAAGCCTCCGGACTGCGTGAAGGTTATGAATATGAAACCCAGGTGAGCATTCAGTCAGAACAACAGGGCAGGATGCAGCCGGATGTAATAGTGCGTCTGCCGCAGGGCAAAGATGTCGTCGTGGATGCCAAGATGACGCTGGTGGCTTATGAGCGCTACTTCAATGCAGAAGATGAAATTGAACGTGAGCAGGCGATTCAGGAGCATGTCGCTGCCATGCGGGCGCACATCCGTCTGCTGGGCCGAAAAGATTATCAACAGTTGCCCGGTTTACGATCGCTGGATTATGTGTTGATGTTTATCCCGGTTGAGCCCGCCTTTTTGCTGGCCATTGATCGCCAGCCTGAGCTGATTGGCGAGGCACTGCAGCAGAACATCATGCTGGTCAGCCCCACCACACTGCTGGTGGCGTTGCGAACCATTAATAATCTCTGGCGCTATGAGCATCAGAGCCGCAATGCACAGCGTATTGCCGATCGGGCAACCCGGCTTTATGACAAGATGCGGCTGTTTGTCGATGACATGACCGGCATTGGTCACAGTCTTGATAAGGCGCAAAACAGCTATCGCGAGGCGATGAAAAAGCTGTCAGAGGGGCGCGGCAACCTGATTGCGCAGACAGAGGGATTTCGGGCGCTGGGCGTGGAGATCAAACGGCCCATCAACCCGCAACTGGCCGAACGCGCCATGCCGGAAAACCGGGCGGATGAGGATGCAGATGACGACAGGGATGCGGATGAGAGTGAGCCGCGTGTGAGACGCCTCCACGAATAGTATGGGCGCAGCGTGCCTGACTTCCGTGACTCTGATACACTTCGGGAAGTATTGTTTGTGGAGCAGGTAAAACCGATGGCAGATGAATCACAGCAGGAAACCACCCATTTTGGCTTTCAGACGGTCGCCAAAAGCGAAAAAGCTGACAAAGTCGCGGACGTGTTTCACTCCGTAGCGGCAAAATATGACCTGATGAACGATTTGATGTCGTTTGGCGTCCATCGTATCTGGAAGCGTTTTACCATTGACAGCAGCGGCGTACGTCGCGGTCAGCGCGTGTTAGATTTGGCCGGCGGTACGGGCGATTTGACCGCAAAATTCTCTCGCCTGGTGGGCGAAACCGGTCAGGTTGTCCTGGCCGATATCAACAGCTCCATGCTGAAGATGGGCCGCGAAAAGCTGCGCAATCAGGGTGTGGTTGGCAATGTGAGTTACGTACAGGCCAACGCAGAAGCTCTGCCTTTCCCCGATAACTATTTCGACTGCATCACCATCTCCTTTGGTCTGCGCAACGTCACGGAAAAAGAGAAAGCGCTGGCCTCGATGTTCCGTGTCCTTAAGCCGGGCGGACGTCTGCTGGTTCTGGAGTTCTCTAAGCCGGTGCTGGATCCGCTGAGCAAGGCGTATGACGCTTACTCATTCCACATTCTGCCGCGTATCGGACAGCTGGTGGCGCAGGATGCAGAGAGCTATCGCTATCTGGCCGAATCGATACGTATGCATCCCGATCAGGAGACCCTGAAAGCGATGATGAACGATGTCGGTTTTGAAAATACCACTTACTCCAATATGACCGGCGGCATTGTCGCGCTGCATCGTGGATTTAAGTTCTGAGTGAGATGGTAATGAACCTGATGCCCTTGATTACCGCGGGCCTGGAAACGGCGCTGAACCGTATTCTCTATCGCGATCGCGGCCTGAAACCGGCGCGGCAACGTCTGAATGGCAAAGTGCTGACGCTGCGCCTGACTGAGTTCTCTTATCCGCTGGTGCTGGTTTTCAGTGAACAGCAACTGGACGTGTTATCGGACTGGCAGGATAGCAGTGACTGCACGGTGATCACCTCGCTGAAAACGCTGACGAAGCTGCGCGATCGCCAGCAGCTGACGCCGCTGATTCGCAGCGGTGAGCTGCAGGTTGATGGCGACCTGCAGGTAGTGCAGCAGTTCTCCGCGCTGATGGATCTGGCTGAGCTGGACCCGGCAGAATATCTGGCTCCCTGGGTAGGCGATATCGCCGCACAGGGCATCAGTCAGCGCTCGCAACAGGCATTCCGCTTTTTCACAGGCGAAGTGCAGCGTCGCCAGGATTATCTCGGACAGGCTATCACCGAAGAGTGGCGTGTTGCGCCTGGCTCGCTGGAATTAGCCTGGTTTTCTGAGGAGGTCGACGCGATGGAACGTTCGCTTGAGGCGCTTGATGCGCGTCTGGCGCAGCTGGAGGCAAAATGAGTTTTGGAGAGATCCGCCGCTTATATCTGATCATGAAGGTGTTTCTGACCTATGGCCTTGATGAACTGATACCTCAGACACGCCTCACATTCCTGTTTCGCCTGTGGCGTCGCTCTGTTTTCTGGATCCCGAATCTGCATCAGCATGATCCCATCGGCGCACGTATGCGCATGGCGATGGAGCAACTGGGTCCGGTCTGGATCAAGTTCGGGCAGATGCTCTCGACCCGTCGGGATCTCTTCCCGCCGCTGATCGCCGATCAACTCGCGATCCTGCAGGACCGCGTAGCGCCCTTCGATGGCGTCAAAGCGAAAGCGCAGATTGAAGCCTCAATGGGCGCGCCGATTGAAACCTGGTTTGATGATTTTGATATCAAGCCACTGGCGTCGGCATCCATTGCACAGGTGCACACCGCCACGCTGAAATCGACCGGCAAGAAAGTGGTGATCAAAGTGATCCGCCCCGATATTTTGCCGGTGATCAAAGCGGACATGAAGCTGATCTATCGCCTGGCCCGCTGGGTTCCGCGTCTGCTGCCGGATGGCCGCCGTCTGCGTCCGGTCGAGGTGGTGCGCGATTATGAGAAAACCCTGCTTGATGAGCTGAACCTGTTACGTGAAGCAGCCAACGCCATTCAGCTGCGCCGGAATTTTGAAGACAGCCGCATGCTCTACGTACCGGAAGTCTATTCAGATTACTGCAGCGAAACCATGATGGTGATGGAGCGTATCTACGGCATTCCGATTTCTGACGTTGCTACGCTGGAACGCCATGGCGTGAATATGAAGCTGCTGGCTGAACGTGGCGTGCAGGTCTTTTTCACCCAGGTCTTTCGCGACAGCTTCTTCCATGCGGATATGCATCCGGGCAACATCTTTGTCAGCTATGACCATCCGGAAGATCCACAATATATCGGCATTGACTGCGGTATCGTGGGTTCACTGAACAAAGAAGATAAGCGTTATCTGGCGGAAAACTTTATCGCCTTCTTTAACCGTGATTACCGTAAGGTCGCGGAACTGCATGTAGACTCCGGCTGGGTGCCGCCCGATACCAATGTCGAAGATTTCGAGTTTGCGATTCGTACGGTCTGCGAACCGATTTTTGAAAAGCCGCTGGCTGAGATCTCCTTCGGACATGTGCTCCTGAACCTGTTTAACACAGCACGCCGCTTTAACATGGAAGTGCAGCCGCAGCTGGTCCTGCTGCAAAAAACGCTGCTTTATGTGGAAGGGATTGGCCGTCAGCTCTATCCTCAGCTCGATCTGTGGAAGACAGCCAAGCCGTTCCTGGAAGAGTGGATTAAGGATCAGGTCGGTCTGCCGGCCATTATCCGTGCGGTGAAAGAGAAAGCGCCATTCTGGGCTGAAAAGTTACCCGAGCTGCCCGAGCTGTTTTACGACAGCCTGCGCCAGCACAAGCTGCTACGGCATAGCGTCGATAAATTGGTGGGTGATATGCACGCACAGCGCGTTCGTCACCATCAGGCGCGCTACCTGTTTGGCGTCGGGGCAACGTTGCTGTTAAGCGGAACGGCTGTACTACTCACCCGACCGGACTGGGACTTCTTCCCGGCGGTGTTAATGGCGGCGGGAATCGTCTCCTGGTTAATCGGCTGGCGTAAGACAAACTGATTGTCACGTCCGTCTAAAAAAAGGTAATGTCGCTGGCTCAGGCCCGGTTGAAAAGGGCACTCTGTGGTGCATTACCTCATCGTTTTCACAGAATATTAGAGGCTATCTCATGGGCGGTATCAGTATCTGGCAATTGGTAATCATTGCCGTCATTGTTGTACTTCTGTTCGGTACCAACAAATTACGTAATCTGGGTTCGGATTTAGGTTCTTCGATTCGTGGCTTCAAAAAAGCCATGAGTGACGAGGACGATAAAAAGGATCAACCGAAAGAGCAGGATGCTGACTTCGCGGCCAAAACGCTGGCTGATAAACAGCACACTTCGGCTACCAAAGAAGACACCAAGAACGACAAGCAGGTGTAAACCGTGTTCGATATTGGTTTTAGTGAACTGGTATTAGTGTTCGTTATCGGGCTGATTGTACTCGGCCCGCAACGTTTACCGGTTGCGGTGAAAACCGTAGTCGGCTGGATCAGGGCGATTCGTTCGCTGGCAGCCAATGTGCAACATGAACTGGCGCAGGAGCTCAAGCTGCAGGAGCTGCAGGACAGCCTGAAAAAGGTGGAAGAAGCGAGCCGCGGCACGCTCTCACCTGAGCTGAAAGAGTCGATGGAAGAGCTGCGTAAAACGGCGGATTCAATGAAACGCTCGGTCAGTCAGAGCATCGACATTGAAAAAGAGGAAGACGAGGCAAACACCATTCACTCGGCCCAGCACAGGCCCGTGTCTCATCCTGCTTCAGAAGCAGGAGACGCATCTGAGTCTGGCACGGCGGAACTTTCGGCGACACCGGCTACCGCAGAACATCAGGCCAGCGCGCCAGCACAGGCCCCTGCTCCGGTTTCAGACGCTGTCACGGCTGTGCAACCTGCTGCGGCACCTTCCGCTGTTGCCACTGCCCCGGCACAGGCTCCGTCAGCCGTTTCATCCGCGCCGGCTGTGCAATCTTCTGCCGCACCTGCCGCCGTGGCCAGCGCACCGGCACAGGCGCCTGCGGTTGAAGCCGCCAGACCGGCCAATACTGCGCGACATTCCGCTCCACCCTCTTCTGCAAGTGATGAACGATAATGGCCGTTGAAGATACTCAACCGCTCATCAGTCATCTGATTGAGCTGCGTAAGCGACTACTGAATTGCATGATCGCAGTATTAGCGATTTTTCTGGTGCTGGTTTTCTTCGCCAATGATATTTACCAGCTGGTCGCGGCACCTCTGATTAGCCAGATGCCGGTTGGATCGAGCATGATCGCGACTGATGTCGCCTCACCGTTTTTCACCCCGATTAAGCTGACTATCATTGTGTCGGTGTTTCTTGCGGTGCCAGTGATCCTCTATCAGGTCTGGGCATTTGTCGCTCCGGCGCTATACCGGCATGAGCGCAGGCTGGTTATGCCACTGCTCTTTTCCAGCACTTTCCTGTTCTATTTCGGCGTAGCGTTTGCCTATTTTGTGGTCTTTCCGCTGGCATTCGGTTTTTTCACCAAAACCGCGCCGATCGGCGTCACCGTTGCGACAGATATTGCCAAATACCTCGATTTTGTCATGACGCTGTTTATGGCATTTGGCGTGGCGTTTGAAGTGCCGGTGGCGATTGTGCTGCTGTGCTGGACCGGCATCACCAGTCCGGACGATCTGAAGAAGAAACGTCCTTATATTCTGGTGGGTGCCTTCGTCGTCGGGATGTTGCTCACACCGCCGGATGTTTTTTCCCAAACTTTGCTCGCTATTCCGATGTACTGCCTGTTTGAAGTCGGCGTATTCTTTTCCCGTTACTACGTGGGTAAAGGCCGCCGGTCACAGGATGAGGACGAGAACATCGACTCCTGATGCCGACCGCGTTACCGTTACCCGCACAGGCGGGAAGCGATCAATCCAAACCGCCCTGATGGGCGGTTTTTGTTTATAAACTGTGGGAAAAATTATGTTTGATATCGGTGTAAACCTGACCAGCACGCAATTCGCCTCCGACCGGCAAAAGGTGGTTAAACGCGCGCGTGATGCGGGCGTCACCGGCATGCTTATTACCGGCACTAATGCGCTGGAGAGCCAGCAGGCTCAGCGGCTGGCTGAAGCGCAACCCGATTTCTGCTGGTCTACCGCGGGCGTTCATCCTCATCATGCCAGCGAATGGTCCACGGACATTGCCAGTACCCTGCGTCGACTGGCTGAAAAACCGGAAGTGGTGGCTATCGGTGAGTGCGGGCTCGATTTTAATCGCAACCTGTCGGCGCATGAGCAGCAGGAGTATGCGTTTGATGCACAGCTGGCACTGGCGGCGGAACTCAACATGCCGGTGTTCCTTCACTGCCGTGAAGCCCATGCACGTTTCGCCGCGGTGCTTGAACCCTGGCTGCCAAAATTGCCGGGTGCGGTGATTCACTGCTTTACCGGCACGCGTGATGAACTTGAAGGCTGTCTGGCCATAGGATTATCCGTGGGGATCACGGGCTGGGTGTGCGATGAGCGTCGTGGTCTGGAACTGCGAGAGCTGCTGCCACTGATTCCGGCCGATCGTCTGCTGCTGGAAACCGATGCGCCGTATCTGCTGCCACGCGACATGCGTCCGCGCCCGACTTCACGCCGGAACGAACCCTGCTTTTTACCGCATATTGTGCATCAGGTGGCGACATGGCGTGGGGAGAATGCTGAGGAACTGGCGGTCCGCATTGATCAGAATGCGCGGACGTTGTTCAGACTGGCTTAAAGCTTGCGGAACTGCTTGTTATCCACACTGCGCATCACCTGCTTGTTCAGCAGATTAAGCAACAGAATCGAGCGTGTTTCACCATCCGGCTCGGCAAAGATGGCGCGCAGCCCCTCAAAGGTCCCTTCAGTGATAACCACTTCGTCGCCGCTTTGAGGGGTTTCCGGATCAAGCAGGATTTGCGGGACATCAGTCTCCAGCGCTTCAATCACGGCCGATGGCACGGTCGCAGGTGTGGTGCCGAAGCGCACAAAGTGGCTGACACCGCGCGTGCTGCTGATGGTCGTGGTGTGAATCGCTTCCGGATCGAATTCAATAAACAGATAATTTGGAAACAGTGGCTCACTCACCGTGGTACGTTTTCCGCGCACGATCTTTTCCAGAGCGATCATCGGACTCAGGCAATGCACTTCCTGCCGCTCCAGATGCTCCTTCGCGCGCAATAGCTGTCCACGTTTGCAATAGAGTAAGTACCAGGATTCCATAACTGCTCCCATTGAATGGACGCTAAGAATAGCAAACCTGCTGCCAGAGTTATAGCGCAGGGGCAGGGTAAAGCGTCCTGCAAAGAAAATAAACTGAGACTTTTCTTAACAGGCCGGCTGGCAGGTGAAAAGGTAACTGAAAATTGACGTCTGCTTAAGAGGCTGCACTATAAACCTCAGCATATCCGCTTAATCAGACCTATAATGGCCGATTCACTCTGGCCGGAAAGCTAAAGCCGCATGAAATATCACGATTTAAGAGACTTTCTCGCGCTGCTCGAACAGCGCGGTGAGCTAAAGCGCATTACCCAGTCGATCGATCCCGAACTGGAAATGACCGAAATTGCCGACCGTACACTGCGCGGCGGTGGTCCCGCCTTGCTGTTTGAAAACCCGAAAGGGTACGACATGCCGGTACTGTGCAATCTGTTCGGCACGCCAAAGCGCGTGGCAATGGGCATGGGCCAGGAGGAGGTCAGCGCACTGCGTGAAGTGGGTAAACTGCTGGCCTTCCTGAAAGAACCGGAGCCGCCAAAAGGCTTCCGCGATCTGTTCGATAAAATGCCGCAGTTTAAGCAGGTTCTGAACATGCCGACCAAACGGCTGCGTAATGCACCCTGTCAGGAGGTGGTGTTCAGTGGCGATGACGTTGATCTGACGCGCATTCCGGTGATGAAGTGCTGGCCCGGTGATGCGGCACCGCTGATTACCTGGGGCCTGACTGTGACGCGTGGTCCCCATAAAGAGCGGCAGAATCTTGGTATCTATCGGCAGCAGGTGATCGGCAAAAATCGTCTGATTATGCGCTGGCTGTCGCACCGTGGCGGTGCGCTTGATTATCTGGAGTGGACGAAAGCGCATCCGGGTGAGCGTTTTCCGGTGTCGGTGGCGCTGGGTGCCGATCCTGCCACCATTCTTGGTGCCGTGACGCCGGTGCCTGATACGCTGTCAGAATATGCGTTTGCCGGTTTGCTGCGCGGCAATAAAACAGAAGTGGTGAAGTGTCTCTCGAACAATCTCGAGGTGCCTGCCAGCGCTGAAATCGTGCTGGAAGGATATATCGAAGCGGGCGATATGGCGCCGGAAGGCCCTTACGGTGACCACACGGGCTACTACAATGAAGTAGATAGCTTCCCGGTGTTTACTGTGACGCATATTACGCAGCGCCATAAGCCTATCTATCACTCAACCTACACTGGCCGTCCACCGGATGAACCTGCGGTACTGGGTGTGGCGCTGAATGAAGTGCTGGTGCCGATTCTGGTGAAGCAGTTCCCGGAGATCGTGGACTTCTATCTGCCGCCAGAGGGTTGCTCATACCGCCTCGCGGTTGTGACAATTAAAAAGCAGTACGCAGGGCATGCCAAACGTGTCATGTTTGGCGTCTGGTCGTTTTTACGGCAGTTCATGTACACCAAATTTGTTATTGTGTGTGACGATGACGTTAATGCGCGTGACTGGAACGATGTGATCTGGGCGATCACCACGCGTATGGATCCGGCTCGCGATACGGTATTAGTGGAAAATACCCCGATCGATTATCTCGATTTCGCCTCGCCTGTGTCCGGGCTGGGATCGAAGATGGGGATGGATGCGACCAACAAGTGGCCGGGTGAAACGCAGCGCGAATGGGGTACACCCATTGTGAAAGACCCTGCGGTCACCGCGCGCATTGATGCCATCTGGGATGAGCTAGGTATTTTTGATCAGCCGCCACAGCGTTGATGGCGAGCACAACCATAAAGACGACCCGACAGAGGGAACGCATGACAACGTTAAGCTGTAAAGTAACTTCAGTTGAGGCGATTACCGACACGGTCTATCGCGTTCGCCTGATCCCTGAAGCGGAATTCAGTTTTCGCGCGGGACAGTATCTGATGGTAGTGATGGATGAGCGCGACAAGCGTCCGTTCTCACTGGCTTCAACGCCGATGGAAAAAGATATCATTGAGCTGCATATCGGCGCGTCCGATCTGAACCTCTATGCCATGGCCGTTATGGATCGCATCCGTAACGATCGCCAGATCACGGTTGATATGCCGCACGGCGACGCCTGGTTGCGCGAAGAGAGCACTAAGCCGCTGATTCTGATTGCGGGCGGCACCGGTTTCTCCTATGCCCGTTCAATTCTGCTTACCGCGCTGGCGGAACAGCCAGAGCGCGATATCGCCATTTACTGGGGCGGACGTGAGCTCAAGCATCTGTACGATATGGACGAGCTGGATGCGCTGGCAGTCAAGCACCCGAACCTGAAGGTGATCCCGGTCGTCGAGCAGCCCGAAGCGGGCTGGCAGGGTCGGTCAGGCACGGTCCTGACAGCCGTGATGCAGGACTTTAGCACGCTGAGCGAGCATGAGATCTACATCGCCGGACGGTTTGAGATGGCGAAGATTGCCCGCGATCGTTTCTGTGCCGAGCGTGGCGCCGTAGAGTCACAGATGTATGGCGATGCGTTTGCCTTTATCTGATTCCCGGTAGCAGGCTGTAGCAGACAGAAAAAACCCGCCGGTTAACGGCGGGTAAATCTGACAAAGTAAGACTCAACGTATTACAGACGCTCGAATACGGTCGCAATCCCCTGACCCAGTCCGATGCACATGGTAGCGAGTCCGAAACGGGCATCGCGTCGTTCCATAATATTCAGCAGTGTGGTGCTGATGCGCGCGCCGGAACAGCCCAGCGGATGGCCTAAAGCAATCGCACCGCCATTCAGATTCACCTTTTCATCCATCAGCTCCAGCAAACCTAAGTCCTTGATGCAGGGCAACGTCTGCGCGGCAAAGGCTTCGTTCAGTTCAAACACGTCGATATCACTGACGCTTAACCCCGCCCGTTTCAATGCCAGTTTACTGGCCGGAACCGGTCCATAGCCCATGATCGACGGATCACAGCCGACCACTGCCATGCTGCGGATGCGGGCGCGTGGCGTCAGCCCCAGTTCACGGGCGCGTGATTCACTCATGACCAGCATGGCGGCTGCACCATCTGACAACGCCGACGACGTGCCCGCCGTGACGGTGCCATTCACCGGATCGAAGGCGGGTTTGAGCGCCGCCAGTCCTTCGGCGCTGGTCTCCTCGCGGATCACTTCATCAAAGTCATAGCGTTTAAGAATGCCGTCGCTGTCGTGTCCATAAGTGGCGACAATCTCAGTGGCGAAGTCGCCGCGCTGGGTGGCCTGCCATGCGCGCTGGTGCGAACGCAGGGCAAACGCATCCTGCTGCTCACGGCTGATATGATGCATACGTGCCAGCATCTCGGCAGTTAAGCCCATCATGCCTGCGGCTTTGGCGACGGTGCGTCCCAGGCCGGGATGAAAATCCACACCGTGATTCATCGGCACGTGCCCCATGTGCTCCACGCCACCGATCAGGCAGCACTGTGCATCGCCCACCATAATGGTGCGGGCCGCATCGTGCAGCGCCTGCATTGACGAACCGCACAGCCGGTTAACGGTAGTGGCCGGTACAGAGTGCGGGATTTCGGCCAGCAGCGCGGCGTTACGCGCGATATTAAATCCCTGTTCCAGCGTCTGCTGTACGCAGCCCCAGACGATATCGTCGAGCGAACTCGGATCCACTGCCGGGTTGCGGCTCAGAATTTCGCGCATCAGGTGCGCAGAGAGGTCTTCAGCGCGCACGTTCCGAAAGGCTCCGCCTTTTGAACGTCCCATTGGCGTGCGCACCGCATCAACAATCACCACATTTTCCATCTTTTTGCCCTCAGGCGCTTTTCAGCGCGGCTTCATCAATCGGTTTAGCGGCGGGATACCAGCTTTCATGCTGATGGGCTTTCTGCACCAGCAGCGCAGGCAAGGCATAGAGCCCACCGAGCGCGCTATAGCGGCGTGCCTGATCGACCACATTACTGTTGCCAAGGGTATCGAGATAGCGGAATGCGCCGCCACGGAACGGCGGGAAGCCAAGGCCGTATACCAGCGCCATATCTGCTTCAGCGGGTGAGGCGATAATCTTCTCTTCAAGGCAGCGCACCACTTCATTCAGCATCGGCAGCATCATGCGGTTCAGGATCTCTTCGTCACTGAAGACCCGCGCGGGCTGACAGACCTGTTGCAGCAGTGTGTCCACCTCTGCATCGGGCACTTTCTTCAGCTTGCCTTTTTTATCCTCTTCCCAGCGCCAGAAACCTTTGCCATTTTTCTGGCCAAAACGACCGGCATCAAACAGCAGGTCAATCGCATCACGATAGTCATGCTTCATACGATCCGGGAAACCGTCCGCCATGACGCTTTGCGCGTGATGTGCGGTATCGATGCCTACCACATCCAGCAGCCAGGAGGGACCCATCGGCCAGCCGAACTGTTTTTCCATTACTTTATCAATCTGGCGGAAATCAGCGCCGTCGCGGAGCAGCAGGCTGAAAGCGGCGAAGTAGGGGAACAGCACCCGGTTAACAAAGAAGCCGGGACAATCATTCACCACGATAGGGGTTTTGCCCATTTTGCTGGCCCAGGCCACCACTTTACTCAGCGTGGCTTCACTGGTTTTCTCGCCACGAACCACTTCAACCAGCGGCATACGTGGCACCGGATTGAAGAAGTGCATGCCACAGAAGTTTTCCGGGCGTTGCAGCGCCTGCGCCAGCTGGCTGATAGGAATGGTCGAGGTATTGGAGGCCAGAATCGCGTCTTCACGCAGATGCTGTTCGGTTTCAGCCAGCACTTTGGCCTTGATCAGCGGGTTCTCAACCACGGCCTCCACCACCACATCGGCCTGATCAAAACCGGCATAATCGAGTGTGGGCTGGATAGTGGCGATCACACTGGCGAGTTTGTTGCCGTCGATTTTGCCGCGTTCTAACAGCTTATTAAGTAACTTACTGGCTTCGTTCATCCCCAGGGTTAGCGCCTGTGGGTTGATATCTTTCATTCTGACCGGCACGCCTTTCCACGCAGACTGGTAGCTGATGCCGCCACCCATAATGCCTGCGCCCAGTACTGCCGCCTGAGCGGGGGCGCCGCTTTCGCTGCCACGCTTTTTCGCCAGGCCTTTGACGTACTGGTCGTTAAGGAAGATGCCGACCAGAGCGCGAGCTTCATCAGACTGCGCCAGCGGCACAAACGCCGCGGTTTCAAGTTTCAATGCATCGTCACGGCCAAGGCTGGCCGCCGCTTCAATGGTTTTCACTGCCATCAGCGGGGCGGGATAGTGTTTACCTGCAGTCTGCAGCACCATCGCTTTCGCAATAGAAAAGCTCATGGCTGCTTCAATCGGGCTGAGTTTCAGCGGAGCCAGTTTCGGTGCCCGGCGCGCGCGCCAGCTGCCATCAGTGGCGGCGGCTTTGAGCATGGTGATCCCCGCCTCGCGCAGTTTTTCGCGAGCGACCACGGCATCGACCAGACCGAGTTTCAGGGCGGCATTGCCATCAACATCTTTGCCCGCCGCAATAATTTCCAGTGCACTGTCGGCACCCAGCAGGCGTGGCAACCGCACGCTGCCACCAAAGCCAGGCATGATGCCAAGTTTGGTTTCCGGCAGGCCAATGCGGGCGTCCGCAGTAGCAATACGCAGATCGGTTGCCAGCACACACTCACATCCGCCACCCAGCGCATAGCCGTCAATGGCGGCCAGGGTCGGCACGGGTAAATCTTCCAGACGATTGAAGATGCTGTTGGCATAGCTCAGCCACTGGCTCAGCTTTTCGGTGGGTGCATTAAACAGTGAAAGGAACTCGGTGATATCCGCACCCACAATAAAAGCAGGTTTAGCGGAGCTCAACAGCAGGCCGCGAAGATCTGGCTGCTGCTCCAGCACTGCAATTGCCTCGCCCAGACTGGCGACAGTTTGCGTATCAAGCTTGTTGACTGAGCCTGCAGCGTCAAAAACCAGCTCGGCGATACCATCGTCCAGCCAGTGAAGTGTAAGGTTAGCGCCTTGGTAGAGCATGTGCGTCTCCTGAAACCGCGAAAGGTGATCTGGTCATACCAGATGATCGTGAGTGTGGGAGGGATGTTAATTATTTGCAAACTGCTCTTTGCTTATTTGCTAACAAGATCACAGCCGTGTCGACATCAGCAACTGCGCAAGGGGTATGCTAAACTTGCGGCCATTTCGCGACACTGGAGAGACGTCAATGGATTCACTGAAGACCTTGTATCACGCGCACATCGCCACGTTGCAACAACGGGCGCAGCAGGTGCTGGCACGCAATAAACTGGATGCGATGTTGATCCATTCCGGTGAGTTGTTGACGGTGTTTCTGGATGACCACACCTATCCGTTTAAGGTGAATCCGCAGTTCAAGGCCTGGGTGCCGGTGACACAGGTTCCCAACTGCTGGCTGTGGATTGATGGTGTGAACAAACCGAAACTGTGGTTCTACTCTCCGGTGGATTACTGGCATAACGTTGAACCCCTGCCGGATAGTTTCTGGACGGAGGATGTTGAGGTTATTGGCCTGAAAAGTGCGGATGAGATTGCGCAGTTGCTGCCTGCACAGCGTGATAATGTCGCTTATATCGGCCCGGTCAACGCACGGGCGACACAGCTTGGTATCGCCTCAGGCAATATCAATCCTAAAGCGGTGATCGACTTCCTGCATTTCCATCGCAGTATCAAAACAGATTATGAACTCGCCTGTCTGCGCCAGGCGCAGAAGCTGGCAGTGGCGGGTCATCGCGCAGCGAAAGAGGCGTTCTCGGCGGGCTTAAGCGAGTTCGATATCAACCAGGCGTATCTGACCGCGACCGGTCATCGCGATACCGATGTGCCGTACGGCAATATCATTGCGCTGAATGAACACGCTGCGGTGCTGCACTACACCCGGCTGGATCATCAGCCGCCGGCGAAACGCCACAGCTTTTTGATTGATGCGGGCGCTGAGTATCTTGGCTACGCCGCCGACCTGACCCGCAGCTATGCGGCGCAGAGCAGTTCGCTCTATGCCAGAATGGTTGAGGCGATGAACGCGGAAGAGCTGGCGCTGATCGCCACGCTGAAAGCGGGCGTGCGCTACACCGATTATCATCTTCAGATGCATCAGCGTATTGCGAAGATGTTGCTGAAGTTTGAGCTGGTGCAGGGCATCAGCGAAGAAGTACTGGTGGCTGAAGATCTGACCGGACCATTTATGCCGCATGGGCTGGGGCATCCACTGGGTCTGCAGGTGCATGACGTGGCGGGTTTTATGCAGGATGATCAGGGCACGCATCTGGCCGCGCCTGCGCAATATCCTTATCTTCGCTGCACCCGCGTGCTGCAACCGGGCATGGTATTAACCATCGAGCCAGGCTTCTATATTATTGACTCATTACTGGCACCACTGCGTGCAGGCCGTTTCAGTCAGCACTTTAACTGGCAGGCTATCGATGCACTTCGGCCTTATGGCGGAATTCGTATCGAGGATAACGTGGTGATCCATGCGCATCGCGTTGAGAACATGACCCGCGATCTGCATCTGGCCTGATGGAAGCCTTTGATATTCCCGCGGTGCCCGTGAGCAGCAGCGAGGAGACGATCAAAAAGAGTCGCTTCATTACGCTGCTGGCGCACACCGAGGGGGCAGAGGCGGCGCGCGCCTTTGTCCAGCAGGTCAAAAACGAGCATCCGGCTGCCCGGCATTACTGCTGGGCATGGGTCGCGGGCGCGCCGAATGATTCTCAGCAACTCGGCTTCTCTGATGATGGTGAACCTTCGGGTACAGCAGGGAAACCGATGCTGGCGCAGCTGATGGGCGCGGATATTGGCGAGATTACTGCCGTGGTGGTGCGTTACTACGGCGGCATCATGCTGGGAACCGGCGGCTTAGTGAAAGCCTATGGTGGTGGCGTTCAGCAGGGGCTTAAGCTGCTGCCACGACAGCGCAAAGTGCCGATGAAGCTGTTCACTCTGCAATGTGACTATCCACAGCTCAGTGATGTTGAACGGCTGGTACAGCGTTTTGACGGTAAGGTGACCGACAGTCAGTTTCAGGATCGCATTGCGCTGACGCTGGCTGTACCTTACGGACAAATCGACGGATTTAAAAAAAATCTGTCAGACTTTAGTCGGGGTGCATTATCGCTGATCCCGCTCACACCCTGATGTTCATCTCTATTATTTAAAGGAACGGCTGAATGCACTTTCGCGCCATTACCCGCATAGTCGGTCTGCTGGTGATCCTCTTTTCAGTGACGATGATTTTGCCCGGCCTGGTCGCATTGATTTATCGCGATGGCGCGGGGCGGGCGTTTAGCCAGACCTTTATGATGGCGCTGGTGATCGGCTCGCTGCTGTGGTGGCCGAATCGCAAAAAGAAAACCGAACTCAAACCGCGGGAAGGGTTTCTGATTGTCGTGCTGTTCTGGACGGTGCTGGGCAGCGTAGGGGCCATGCCCTTTATCTTTGCCGAACAGCCCCATCTTTCCGTGACGGATGCGTTCTTTGAATCTTTCTCTGGCCTGACAACGACCGGGGCCACTACGCTGGTGGGGCTGGACTCGCTGCCCAAGGCTATTCTCTTCTATCGACAGATGCTGCAGTGGCTGGGCGGTATGGGAATCATCGTGTTAGCGGTGGCGATATTGCCGATTCTGGGCGTCGGAGGTATGCAGCTCTATCGCGCTGAAATGCCGGGGCCGCTGAAAGATAATAAAATGCGGCCGCGTATTGCCGAAACAGCGAAAACACTCTGGCTGATCTATGTTCTGCTGACGGTGGCCTGTGCGCTGGCATTGTGGCTGGCAGGCATGCCGGCCTTTGATGCTATTGGTCACAGCTTCTCGACCATCGCGATTGGCGGCTTCTCAACCCATGATGCCAGCATCGGCTATTTTCACAGCGGCACTATCAATACTATCGTGGCGGTGTTTTTGCTGATCTCAGGCTGTAACTACGGCCTTCACTTTGCCATGTTAAGCGGGCGCAATCTGCGCGTGTACTGGCGCGATCCTGAATTCCGCATGTTTATTGGCGTTCAGCTGACGCTGGTGTTGATCTGCACGCTGGTGCTCTGGTTCCACAATGTTTACGACAGTGGCTGGCAAACGCTAAACCAGGCCTTTTTCCAGGTCGTTTCCATGGCCACCACGGCAGGATTCACGACCGACAGCATCTCACGCTGGCCCTTGTTCCTGCCGGTGCTGCTGTTGTGCTCCGCTTTTATTGGCGGCTGTGCCGGTTCAACCGGCGGTGGCCTGAAGGTTATCCGCATCCTGCTGTTATGCAAGCAGGGTAACCGTGAGCTTAAGCGTCTGGTTCACCCGAATGCGGTCTACACCATTAAGCTGGGGAATCGGGCGTTGCCTGAGCGTATCCTTGAGGCCGTATGGGGATTCTTCTCAGCTTATGCGCTGGTGTTCCTGGTCAGCATGCTGGCGATCATTGCCACCGGTGTCGATGACTTCTCGGCATTTGCTGCCGTTGCCGCGACCCTGAATAACCTCGGGCCGGGTTTGGGGGTTGTGGCCGATAACTTCACTTCAATGAATGACGTGGCGAAATGGATTCTTATCTCCACCATGTTATTCGGGCGTCTCGAGGTATTTACCTTGCTGGTGCTGTTCACGCCTACTTTCTGGCGTGAATAATTAATAAGGATGCTGACATGAAAGCGCTGATTCTCTATTCCACCCGCGACGGACAAACCAGGAAGATTGCCTCTTCTATCGCTGAGGTGATCCGTCAGCACCAGCCATGCGATGTGCTGGATATTCAGGATGCCGCTCTGCCTGACTGGGCGCAGTATGATCGCGTGCTGATTGGCGCCTCTATTCGCTACGGTCATTTCCAGCCGGTCGTCGATAAGTTCGTAAAGCTTCACCTCCCTGCATTGCAGCAGCGTACCAGTGGTTTCTTTTCGGTAAACCTCACGGCGCGCAAACCTGAGAAGCGTTCTCCTGAAACGAATGCTTATACGCAGAAGTTCCTGGCCAGCTCGCCGTGGCAACCTGATTGCTGTGCCGTGTTTGCGGGCGCGCTCTATTATCCGCGCTATCGCTGGTTTGATCGCGTCATGATTCAGTTGATTATGCGTATGACTGGCGGTGAGACCGATTCCACAAAAGAAGTGGAGTACACGGACTGGCAGCAGGTACGCACTTTTGCTAATGATTTTGCACAGTTACCAGGCAAATCGTAGCGAAATAGCGCGATTTGATGAAAATTACTGCGAACAGTAATCTTTTCGCAATAAACACTTGTCAGTCCGCGCGAACTCCCTATAATGCGCCTCCATCGACACGGAACACCGGCAACGGGAAGCGGGTTGAGAGGCACAGGAGACTGCGCCGCCGGAGAAAAACTTCTGAAATAGAGGTTGACTCTGCAGGAGGAAAGCGTAATATACGCCACCTCGCGACAGGACGCTAACGCACTGTTCGCACTGCTCTTTAACAATTTATCAGACAATCTGTGTGGGCACTCGCAGGATTGATATCAGCGTCTTAGGACGCAAAAAAATATCAAAGCCTCACGAGTGAACACATAATGAAATTCATTATGACGTTTTACAGATGAGCACCGCTTAACTTGTTTAAGCAAATCAAACTTAAATTGAAGAGTTTGATCATGGCTCAGATT